>OGCI01000068.1_pt1 | contig 120318 bp, 115 predicted proteins | sample 1570021 | NCBI WGS metagenome assembly OGCI01 (sample SAMN06264664, study PRJEB24512) | hot springs metagenome | isolation source: Hot spring water | place: South Africa: Tshipise | collected 2015-06-21 | reverse complement strand
CAGTGGCAGGAGGAGGAGGTTGGGGCGGAGTTTGAGAACTTACGGATACCGATTGATAAAGAGGGGGCGGAGGTGATGTGGCTGCCCCTTGGAGCCGAGCCGAAGACCAGTATTTACCATATCGAGCGGCATGCCAAGATCATGAATTGGGCAGGGGTGGACTGGACAGTGCCGGGCGGGGATGTCTGGGATTGCAGCAACATGGCCATGTTCTTGCGCGACTTTACGACCCAGATCAGAATTGTCCGCGGACTTTTTGACAATGCCGCTCGCCTGCGGATCAAAAAATTCGTCATGACCGAATGCGGTCATTCACGTTTTTCCACAACGTATGCTACACTGCCCATACTCGGATACAAGAATCTGCCATTCAAAATATACCAATCCATTGAGTTTTTCCATGAGCTTCTCATGGAGGGGCGGATAAAGATCGTAAAAAAGATAAAAGAACCCGTTACCATCCATGATCCGTGTAACCTCGTGAGAAGAGCGGGAGCGACGGAAAAGTTTCGAGAGATGGCCTATGCAACGTGCGAAAGAGTCATCGAGATGTATCCCAATCGGGTGCACAATTACTGTTGCAATGCGGGCGGAGGGTTGGCTTCATTATCCAACTGGACTGCTCACAAGGCGCGCGGGAACAGAGTGAAGGCGGAACAGATTAAAGAAACTGGGGCAAAGATTGTGATTACTTCATGCCATAACTGCAATACCGGCATTAGAGACATAATCAAATTTACGGACTCAATGTGAAGAATGTGTATTTTGACGAGATTCTTACTGAAACCATGGAAATTCCCACGGAGATGAGAATCAACTAATTGAATGAATGTGTCTATGAGGGGTAACGGGGCTGGCGCCCTGCCTGGTCTGCAAAACCAGTGAATAGTAATCCGCACCCACGGACCTATGGTGGGTTCGATTCCCACTACCCCGCTCCAGTAAATTATCGGATACTGCAAGAATATGCAATATCAAGCGTATCCACAGTAAGATAACCATCATGGATGACTATCTCATATAGACAAAGAATCGACGGCATACGTGTAGGGCATACCTCCTTTCGCTGGGGAAGGGATCTGGATGACACTCACCTATCAGTACCTTGACTTCTTTTCCCCGCTTTCGATATTGTAGAGATGCGCTGGGCACGAAGTCTGGCGCGTGGAGAGCTGAAGCAGTAATCTGAAGTATCAAGCCACGAAGGCTATTACTACCAGAAAGGTAATGGCAGTCGTGGTTTTTGTTTTTATGGAGCGAAGGAGGTATAGTGCTGGCGATCATGGATAAATCGCGATATCGCTTTTCCTCTGGAACCTCGGTTAACCCTCCGGAGGATCGAGGGTGCGGGATGCCAGACCCGCACCCCCTTTTTTGCGTGCGCTGTATATCCGGGAGATGCCGGAACAGGGAATTTCAAGAGAAGGAGAGGTGATGGGACGACACGAACCATCGGTCAATGAACAATGAGTAATTGGCAACGAACTCAGAAAATCAATGAAAGCAGATTAAGGAGGGGTATATGCGTGCAAAGGTATGGTGTCTTTTCCTGCTCATGCTTTGTATCTCCGCGACTTCCTACGCGGCCGAGACGGGGAAGAAATCGGACGACAAGAAGGCCTACACGATGGAAGAGGTCGTCGTAACCGAGAGCAAGATTCCTCAGTCCGAGGAGAATGTCACACAAAAGATCGACGTGTTCACCCGGGAGGAGATCGAGAGGACGAGCTATAACAATAGAAACATATCCGAGATCTTTCGGTATCAGCCGGGCACCTTCATCAGTGTGCTCTCGCGGAACGATGCGAACTGGGGGTCTTACGGAGGGCTTGGGCCGAAGTACAATGTCTATCTTTTGGACGGCCTTCCGATAGACTCGTTTGTCGATACCATGAGTTTGGACCCGTGGATCCTTGAGAGGGCAGAAGTTCACCGGGGACCCGCATCCGTCATGTATCCGAATTACCTGAACATGGATTTTGCGGGCAATGAGGCACCTCTCGCCGGGATTACCAACCTCATCCTTAAGGATAAAATAGACATACCTCAGACGAGAATAAGGCTCGGTTACGGTTCGTGGAATACCTTTAACACAAAGCTCTATCATCAGGGCAGCAAGGGCAACTTCAACTACTTTATCGGGTCCAGCTATGAACAGTCGGACTATACGGATTACGGGACAGACCCTTCCTGGCTGAATATGATCGACGACCCTGAATACAAGAAAACGAAACTCTACTTCAAGGCAGCCTACTTTATCGAACCGGATAAACACTCAGTCTCACTCTTCGCGCACCACACCCAGCATACCGGGGATGCGGGAAGACCGAACAGAGGGTTCGATCATCTCTATGACACGATCAATGCAACCTACAAGAACCAGATCAATGACGCATGGAATCTGCAGTTCAAGGCTGGATACCGGTACTATGAAAGGAGCTGGGAGGAGGACAACTTCCCCGACCTGAGTCTGCGTGAAAAGGGCGCTGTGAAGCAGAACATTTTCCCTGCGGACCTCGCGGTGAACTTTAAACATATGGGAAACAGCGTTCTCACATTCGGGTCTGATTATCAGCACGTCGACTACAAGACTACGTCCGAAGTGGATGGCGAGGAATCGGCAGGAAATAAGGTCGATGCCATGAATCTTGGTGTATATGTCCAGGAAAAATTCGTGTATGACAGATGGGTTTTCCGTGCAGGTGCGCGTTACAATTATACCAAGCATGAATATGATCTTATCAGTGGTGTAGAGCCTTCCGAAAACGACAAATCATGGGATAAGATACTCTGGAGCGCGGGCGTTCGTTATAATGCGATGCCGAATCTTGCAGTTTACGCGAATGCAGGTAAAAGCTATCTGGTCCCGTCAGCAAAATCCGTGGGCGGCACCTTAAGCCTGGAAGACCTTGGTGAACCGGGTAAGAATGGTCAGTTGCCGAATCCTGATCTGGACCCGGAAAGCGGCATCGGGTATGACCTTGGTGTGGAATTTACCCCCATGGATGCCCTGTACCTCGGGGTTCGCGGATTCTATAATGAGGTCGACGACGCTATCGTTACAAACCGGGTGAGCGAAGACCCCTCGCAGAGTCAGGACATCAATGCGGGGAAGGCGAAATCCATTGGTGCAGAGATCGAGATCAAACACTATCTGAACCAGCATATCTCATGGTTTGCCAATTACACCTATACGAATTCGGAAGTCGAGAATGAGGTTGACCCTGACCAGGACGGGAGCGATGTGACCTTTGTTCCGGATTATGTCGCGAATATCGGTATTACGGCAAGCTTACCCTACGATATCGCCATATCTCCTTACCTTCATGCTGTCGGTAAGTACTACGACAGCACATCGAAGAGTGGAAGGACCAAGTTCGGACCCTATGAGATCGTCAACGTGAGTGCGAGCGCTGTGCTTCTCAAGAAGAAAGACTATCAGGCAAACCTACATATTGACCTGAACAATCTTACGGACAAAAAGTATAAAATGCCCTGGCAGTTCCAGGATCCGGGGTTCAATGCGCATGCGGGCATAGAGATCGTTTTTTAGACAATCGGGGAGAGCCACCGCAGGCACCTGTGGTGGCTCTCTTTTCCAGGAGTGTACCGTCATTCGAGTACTAAGAAATCTTTTCCGCCTCTTCTCTTTCGCGAAGAGGTTTTCTGCCTTCCCCTGTCGAAGAAACGACAAGGGGTCTTTTCTGCATCACGAGGTCGTCTCGATAGTTGTTTTCATGACAATGACAGCCTCCTTCGTCTCTTTCTTTGAATCCTCAGCGTCCGCACTCGACGGGAAAGAGCGCTCGGTGACGGTGACCGATTTTCGCGGGAAAGCGCTGACAGTGAAGAACCCGGCAGAACGGATTGTCTGCCTCATCGAAAGCGCGCTGAGCGGACTCTATATGCTCGGTGCCGGGGAACGGGTTGTCGGCATTTCCACGAATGTTTATCAGGGAAGTGTCTATCGCTATTACGCAGAGCTCGATCAAAGGATAAGGGACAAGAAAATACCGGCCCCCGGCAACTGGGACTTCGTCAATATCGAGAGCGTCGTCGCCCTCAAACCGGATCTCGTCATTATCTGGGCTGACCAGCGTGAATCGATCAAATCCCTCGAAGACCGGGGGATCCCGGTCTACGGTGTTTTTATCAGAAGCAAAGAAGATGTCTATCGGGAGATTCTGGATTTGGGGAAATTGACCGGCGCTCGGGCGAGGGCTGAGGAACTGGTATCGTTCACGAAAGGCGAGATCGAGAGATTTCGGAAGAGGATCGCAACGATCCCTGCATCTCATCGTCCGACGGTCTATTACATGTGGGCGCAGAGCAATCTCGAGACGTCGTGCAACAATAGCACCGTCAATGATCTCATAGAACTTGCCGGCGGGAGGAACGTGTGCGCCTCCATCGACAGGGAGCATGTCGTGGTGAAGCTCGAGAATGTTCTCGTGTGGAATCCTGAGGTGATCGTGATGTGGTTTAACGAGAGAAAAGATCCGTCGGACATCATCGGTGATCATCAGTGGAGAACGGTCAGGGCTGTCAAAGATGGGCGGGTTCATGAATTTCCGGAGGTATTTTTGTGCGACCTGTGGACTCTCAAGCTCCTGTTCGCGGTCAAGATGGTCGCGAAGTGGTGTCATCCTGTTCTCTTCCATGATATCGACCTCGACCTGGAAAAGAAGAAGATGCTGAAGCACTTGTACGGGAAAGATCTGATTACACGGGCGTACTGACTACGAAACTGCGAACTCTTAACGATAGACTCCTGACTCCTGAAAGTGTGCCACCGGATGCGACCGCCTCTCATGTGCGGATTTTTGAGTCAGGAGGGCAAGATTTCACCGATGCCTCTGCCGTGGGGCACAGGGAATTTGCGCGAAAGAACCTGTAAGATAAATGCAGAGCAGTGGGAACGATTCTCTTTTATTCGATACCGGTTTTTTTGATCGTACTCTCTTTGTTCGTCGGGCCATCCGATGTGGTGCGCTCCGCCGACATTGTGCTGTGGATTCAGCAGAAAGTCGGGGTGATCTCCGGTGAGCAGTCCGATGCTACGCTCATGGTCGATGCGATCATTCTCAATGTGAGGCTGCCTCGGGTGCTCCTGACATTTCTCGTCGGTTCGGCATTGACGATGTCCGGTAGTGCTCTCCAGGCGTTGTTCAAGAATCCGCTCGTTTCTCCCGATATCCTCGGGCTCTCTGCGGGCGCCGCGTTCGGAGCGGCCCTTGCCCTCGCAGTGCACGCCCTCCCCCTCCAGTTGACGTCTTTCGTGTTTGGTTTGATCGCGGTCGGGATGAGCTACTTCATCGCGAGGGGAAAAAGGAGCGTTTCGACGGTCTCTCTCATCCTTGCCGGGATCATCGTTTCGGGGATCTTTACCGCCGGACTCACGTTCGTACAGTTCGTGACGGACCCCTTCAGGCTGCAGACAATCGTGCATTGGACGATGGGCAACCTCCATACTGCGAGCTGGGAAAAAGTCACGTCGTCGGTCATTCCGATTCTCTTCGGTGCCGCGTGGTTGCTGTTCATGCGGTGGCGAATGAATGTGATCTCGCTCGGGGATGAAGAGGCGAAAGCAGTGGGTCTCAACCCCGAGAAGGAAAAGGTCATGATCCTCGTCCCGGCGACGCTGATCGCGACCGCGTCCGTCGCGGTCGCCGGAATAATCGCGATGGTGGGGCTTGCGGTGCCGCATATGATACGCATGGTGACAGGTCCGGACAATCGGAAGATCCAACCTGCTGCATTCGTTGCGGGCGGCTCTTTCCTCCTCGTCATCGATACTATTGCGAGGACCGTCGCAACCTTCGAAATCCCGATCGGTCTCTTCACGACGCTGATTGGGGGGCCCTTTTTTATCGTTTTATTGAAGAAGAGCCGAATGCTCTATCGGGAGAATTGAGTCGTGGGCGTTACCGTCAGAGAACTCTCCTTCGATTACGGCGGTGCCGAAGTGCTCCAAGGCGTGACATTCGATGTTCCGGGTGGTGAATTCTCGATCATTCTCGGGAAAAACGGAAGCGGAAAATCGACTCTCCTGAAGCTGATTGCCGGCATTCTGCCGTATCGACAGGGGCACATTTTTGTGGACGGGTACGACCTGAAACGCCTCTCGGTTTCGGAAAAAGCGAGGCTGGTCGGATACCTCCCGCAGTTCCACGCTCCGGTGTTTCCCTTTACGGTCGAGGATGTTGTCCTCACGGGTCGGGCGTCCTTCGTGTTTGCAGTTCCGGGCAGAAGAGATCGGGAGAAGGCACGAGAGGCCATCGAACGTGTCGGGATATCCCATCTCCTGCACCGTCCCTACACGGAACTTTCCGGTGGAGAGCGGCAGCTCGTGATGATCGCTCGGGTCCTTGCGCAGGAGCCGAACGTTGTTCTCCTCGATGAACCACTGAGCCATCTCGATCTTTCGAATCAAGTGCGCCTTCTTTCGCTGATCAGGCAACTCGTCTCTTCGGGGTTGACGGTCCTCGCGGTGCTCCACGAGCCGAACATCGCGTTCCTCCACGGCGATGCCTTTGTCCTGCTCAAGGACGGGAAGATCAGAACCCTCGGACGAGGCGAGCGCCCGTGGGATTCGGCGACACTGCAAGACCTGTACGATGTCGCGGTCGAAACGCTGCCCTTCAGGGACAGGGCCCTGGTGGTGCCGATATGAACAAATACCAGAGCGTGCTCTTTTCGATACTCTTTCATATCGTGATATTCGCGATCCCCGTCTCTATGGTGGCCACGCAGAGAGCAGCGGAGCGCGAGCTTTTTTTGACGATCGAAGATGCTCACCTTTTGCCTAAACCGGTAAAAACAATTTCATCAGAGGAAAGGACGGTCATCCAGAGAAAAGTGTCACCTATAGAACGAAGCGCTCCACGAGAAGAGCCTGTTGCCACGGAAAAGGAAGGCGAGATGGAAGAACCGGAGAAACACTTGTCGCACGGGCGCGTCGAGTTTGATGCGGGAAGAGAATCCGTTGCAGCCGTTATTCCGGAGAAAGCGGGGTGCTCTCCGGGGACGATCGATACGGAATTCGGCGCTGCTTTTGCACCTTCGTTCCTCCACCGGGAGATGCCGGTGTACCCGCCTTTTGCGAGGAAACTGGGCAAGGAGGGGAGGGTGCTCCTCCGGCTTACGATTGACGAGAGGGGCGACCTGGTCAACATCGAGGTCATCGAAAGAGCGGGCTACGGGTTTGTCGAAGCGGCGATCGACGCCGTGAAGAAATCGACGTTTCTCCCCGCGAAGAAGGATGGCAAGGCGGTTGCCTCACGGGCGTTGTTGCCAGTACGGTTCGTGTTGAGGAGGGATTCGTGATCGATGTTTTCATGAAAGGCGGGTTGCTCATGTACCCGATTCTGCTCTGTTCGATCGTGGGGCTGGCGATCCTGCTCAGCAAATTCATCGAGTACAAAAAAATTCTGAACGCCATCGGGAAACCGTTCGATAGGGACGTCGCAACGCGATTCCCGCTCCTCGCGCCTATCGTGGAGGGCATCGAGAAGGGATGCGATGAAAAGGAACTCTCGGTCATCGGCACGCGGCAGGTGAGAGAGATCGAGAAAGGCTTGAGTTGGCTCAGCCTGATCGCGACGATTGCTCCCCTGCTCGGTCTCACGGGGACGGTAACCGGCATGATCAAAGCGTTTCGGGTGATTTCCGAAATTTCGAGCGTGAACCCTTCGATGCTCGCCGGGGGCATCTGGGAAGCGCTCATCACCACGGCGGCGGGTCTCCTTGTCGCTATCCCGATCCACATCGGCCATCACTACCTGGAAAAACAGGCGGACGACATCGCATTCATCCTGAAGGAAATTGCATTGAGTCTCTACATGAAAAAGAGAAATGGACTTTAAGCGAAGAAGACATAATCACGTGCACCTCGATGTTGCGCCGCTCGTGGACGTTGTGTTCTTGCTCCTCCTTTTTTTCATGCTCACCTCGCACCTGATCAAAGAACCGGCAATAAAAATCATGCTCCCAAAGTCGGAAACTGCACTACCCGAACACGAGCAGGTCAGGACGATCTCCATCACGAGCAACGGCGAGATCTACTTCATGGACAAGAGAGTCGATGTCGGACATCTGCGGAGAGCTATTATGGAGTCGATGCCGACGATTGAAAGCGCGACGGTTCGCATCAAGGCAGACCGTGAGGCTGATGTGGGGCTCCTCGTGAGTGTTATCGATGAGGTCAAGCTCTCCGGGATCACCAATTTCAGTATCGTGACGGAAAAGAAGTGACGATTCCGCGAATCATCCCGGGGGCGAAGCCCCGCGGCCATCGTGCTCGTGTTCTTTTTATCGCGAAGCGTTTGCTATGCCACGTCATTGTCCGCTTCGGCGGATCCGACTGGGGTAGTCAAGGAGGACGCCGCAGGCGGCCGACACGGCAATCTCGTCGACGGCCCTTTGTCACCGTTATCGATGACACCGAGATCGCCACGGGCTCATCCCCAGAGGCGGGACTCGCCCTCGCGATGACGATTTAAGAGGGGGCAAGGATTCGAGGAATCGAAGGGGTCGAAACTTTCGCTTTTCAGTGTCATTGTCCGCTGAAGCTACCTTTCGGCGTGGCGTATAATGATCTCACCTATCGCCGGCTCTGCGATGCGACCAATGATCTGCGAGTCCATCTCCGGTGTTCGGAAGCAAACGATGCCGGCGTTTTTCGGCGCTCGCGAAACGTCAGAAGATGTCCTGTCGGGAATGCGGGATCAGCCCTTTGCGTTCGGCTTCCGAGAAGAGGAGACGGATCGCCTGTTCGCCGTCCGTTCCGATATCGAGAGAATAGTCATTGACGTAGAGAGCGATGTGCTGGCAGATCACAGCGTCATCGAGCTCTTGGGCGTGAGTCCGGATATATTCCCGCGGTTCTTCAGGATGTCTCCGGGCATACCGTATGCTCTCGCGGATTTTTTCCTCGACCAGCGACGAGAGTTCCATGCCGAGAGTCCGCTTGATGATGATCCCTCCGAGTGGAATCGGGTAGCCTGTCGATCGTTCCCACCAGTCCCCCAGGTCAATTATTTTCCGGATACCAAAATCCTGATACGTGAAGCGACTCTCGTGGATGATGAGCCCTGCATCAGCGCTGCCATCGCACACGGAGCGCATAATCTGATGGAACGGCATGGATACGACGTGCCGAATTCGGGGATCGAAGAGGCGGAGGAGCAAGAATGCGGTCGTGAGTTCGCCGGGAATCGCGATCTTCTTCAGGTGAAGATCGGTGAGGGCGACCTCCTCCTTCGCGACGACGAGAGGGCCACACCCCTTGCCTATCGCACTACCCGAACGGAGGAGCGCGTAGTTGTCCCTGAGGTGCGCGAAGGCGTGGAACGATATTTTCGTGATATCCAGTTCGGCCCGCAACGCCAACCTGTTCAGCGTCTCGACGTCATCGAGACGCTCTTCGAACGAAAGTCTGTCCAAAGGTATTTTTCCGTGGACGAGGGCATAGAAGATGAAGGTGTCGTTCGGACAGGGCGAATACCCGAGCGTGAGGGTCCTCATCGGGCGTGTCCCCAAGAGAGGATGATTTCCTTCGCTGCTTCCTGAGAGATACGGACGGCTGCCGAGATATTCCATTCTCTCTTGTCCCGGTCCTTCACGATGTTGCTGATACCGCGGATTTCGAGAAACGGCGCCCCGTAGAGGGTGCAGATCTGGGCGACGGCCGCGCCTTCCATGTTCTCGCAGATCGCCCTGAAACGTATTTCCATCTCCTCTGCTTTTTTTCGCGTTCCAGTCACTTCGGAGACGGTGACGAATGATCCGATGGTCGGATCGAAGGCCTGCAAAATAGCAGTGGCCTCTCTCACGACTCGACGATCGAGCGGAAACCTGTTAAAAAATTTTCGTCTCCCCTTCGTGAGGAGGGGAAAGTTCATGTACCTCATCGACTTCCAGCCGGTCGGAGTCACGACGCCTTCGTCGCCGAAGATCTCTTCGCTGGCGATCGCGAGGTCGCCCGGCGTCAGTCCCGAAGCAGGATACGCCCCTCCGCAGCCGATAAGAAGAAAGAGTTCCGGCGTGAACTTCTCGAGGAGGAGTGTCGTGCGGTGGGCGGCATTCGTCTTGCCTACTCCAAGAGAGAAAATAACGGTCTTCCTGCCGGCAAGGGTACCCTGCACTGCCATGGCCTTCCCAATGCCAAATGAGCGGGTGCGCTTCAGTTGTTTTATCAGCCACGCGGTCTCGAACGGCGTCGCTCCGGTGACGACGATCATTGTATGCGTCCTTTGCGCTTCGTGAGTGACTCACTTGACAGGAGCAGGACGTCGCCGACGTTACAGCCGATGTGCCCCGCGACGACGGCGCACTTCGCCTTGAGAAGGAAAAAGATCGGCTTTTTCTCTTCGGATAGGGTCTCGAAATTGCCCTGACCTTTGCTGATGACCATGTCCGCATCCGCGAAGAGTTTGCGAAATTCCTCCGTGCACGCAGAGAGTATCGTCCCGGGAGCATTCGACCCGGACGAGATGACGGTTGCAACGTTCTGGATGCCGGCCGAATATGCGTCCTCTGCAAGCGCATCATTGATGATCGGCGACTCCCTCACCGCGTAAATGATCTCTTTCCCGGGATCGAGCCTTTTCAATTCCTCGATGAGGAGCCGGTCGAAGACGGTTTCTCCTGCGTTGTCAGCGAGATAGAGAATATTCCGCGATTCTCTTGCCTTAGACTGAAATGCACGGTAATGAAGAAGCTCGCTCTTCGACCCGCCGAAAAGGCTCCCTTTCGTCTTGAGGATTTTCTTCAATTCTCCCGAGATATCGAGGGAGTTCCTCACGCCATAATCGATGATGTTCCCTGCAACCGCCAGCTCGACAGCTCTGGACAAGCGATTCTCGCACGAGGCTATGTTCCTCTGGAGAAGGGGATAGACACGGAGGGCGAGCGCCGTGCTCTGTTCTTTTATTTTCCGGTAGGGGTCTTTTCGGCCTGTTCTGGTATTCACGATGGTGTAGATCTCTTGCGCTATCTCGGGCGGGGAGGCCCTAAGAGAAACGTATCCGAGATGTTCGGCCACCTCGAACACTATCCTTTTTTGCTTCTCGAAACTTGCTCCTGCGAGCCGCGCGGTGTCGAGGGCTTGTCTCAGAAAGCATGGAATACAATCTAACCGGGTTTTCATCGGTCGATTTAAGATAGCATGAAAGCGAGGAAATTAGCTTTATGCTCCTGGGCTTTCTTGCGGGGGAATCCTTGACTTTGCGGCGAGGGCTCTGCTACTTTAGCTAAAGAAGGCCACGAAGGCTGAGGAGAAGACCAGAAGGTCGGGATCGCTTTCGCGGCTTTTTTATTTTTGCCGCGGGGAAGGGGGATGAGACAGGCAAAAGCACATGGAGCAGAGAGGGCGTGCCCGTGATCTATTCGATGGCTTTACAGACGCAGACATACCATTCAAAGGGGGTAATGCATGACAAGAAACGTGAAAAGGCTGACTTTGAAGCTCTGCGCAGCTCTTTTTCTCATCTTTGCGATTCCCGGAATAGGCAGCACGTACGACATGAACGAAAAGCTTTCCGTGGAAGGGACGCTCACCGGCGTGTATCAGTACGGGGACTTCGATGTGGCCGAAACGGACGATTCCGGCAGAGGCGCTGTTGTTCTCGATCTCGGCGTGAACTTTCATCCGACGGAAAACGACGAGTTTCAGGTTACCCTGAGCTCCGCAGCCGGCAAGGGGCTCAACATCGTGAACCCGTTATCGCTCACGTTGTATGCCGATGACCTCGAAGACGATCTGAAAAACATCAACGGGAGGGACAGGGACTACCTCCTCGAAGCCTGGTACAAGCGCACATTTAACGTATCAGAAAACGCGAAGGTGGGGATTACCGGTGGTATAATCGACGCGACTGCTTACATCGACGACAACGCGTTTGCGAACGACGAGACCGCGCAGTTCATGAACGAGGTCTTCGTGAATCACAGGAACGTGAATCTGCCATCGTATGACATCGGGGGCGTCATCGAAGTGAGCGTCTCCGGCGTATCGATAAGGGCCCTCGCGATGAATACGAAGACCGAGATCGAGGACGGGGACCTCAGGAGTTACAACTACTTCGCGGCACAGGTCGGATACCGCCTCGAATCGTCCATGGGGGAGGGGAACTACCGTCTCTACGGATTTACGACGAACGATCGGTTCGAGAGTACCGAAGGAGGCAAAAAGGAAAATCTCACCGGTTTCGGTCTTTCTTTCGATCAGAAGCTCAGTGATATCGTTGGGGCATTCCTCCGTCTGAGCTGGCAGGATGACAAGGCCGTGATCGACCATGACGATGTCTATTCCGGCGGTATCAACCTAAACGGGAGCCTCTGGGGAAGAGACAAGGACGAGATCGGCCTCGCGTACGCCTATCTTCACGGAGCAGATAAGGCGATGATAGATGGTACCGACGTCTTCGAAGCGTACGGCAAAGTGCAGATATCGGACTTCAGCGATGTGACGATTGACATCCAGTACGTGAAGGATAAAATGAAGGAGAACGATGACCGGGATGGATTTATCTACGGGATCAGAATGAATGCATATTTCTAACCATTGCTGTCCGCACGATTTCAACATGTCACTGGACGCCGAAAAAATGAGAGGACGACACCGTGTATCGTTCATTCGCGCCCGCTTTCAAGGCGAGGCGTATGAGCGTCAACGGACGTCCGCTTGTCATCGAAAAGAGGCGTGCAATGAAATGATCCTGTCGATTCATGGTGTTGACGAGTAGTCGGCCATAGCGATTCTCTTGTTCTGGACAGGGAGTGGTTCTGACATCAGTTCGTTAAAGAAGGAGGCGGTATAACGATGAAAAAGAGTCTGCTCACAACCGTGGTAACCGTGATTCTCGTGATGGGGTGTTTCTCTCTCTCAAGGGCTCACTTCGGGGTAATCATTCCGTCGGACGACATCGTAGAAAAAGGCGACAGTAAAACGATCTCGCTGGACATCAAATTCATTCACCCCTTCGAAGGGCAGTACATGAATATGGAAATGCCGAAAGCATTCGGAGTGGTGCTCGGAGGGCAAAAAGAAGATCTCTTGAAGACCCTTCAGAAAAAGGAAGTGAAGAAAATGACCACCTGGGGAGCTGCATATCAGGTGAGGCGGCCAGGCAACTATATATTCTACGTCGAACCTTCGCCATACTGGGAGCCCGCGGAGGAAACGTTCATCGTCCACTATACGAAGGTTATCGTCAACGCGCTCGGTCTCGAGGAGGGGTGGGATGAGGAGATCGGCCTTAAGACGGAGATCGTGCCGCTCACCCGTCCGTACGGCTTGTGGTCCGGGAACGTATTCCAGGGCGTCGTCAAGGTGGACGGGAAACCGGTTCCATTCGCGAACGTCGAGGTGGAATATTATAACGAGGGCGGCAAGATCAAACCACCGGCCGAACCGTATATCACGCATGTCGTGAGAGCCGATCAAAACGGCGTTTTCACCTACGCGATGCCGAAAGCCGGCTGGTGGGGCTTCGCCGCATTAAGCACCGCCGACTTTACGCTGTCGCGCGAGGGGAAAGAGTACCCGGTCGAAATCGGCGCCGTCCTTTGGGTCAAGACGCGGGATATGAAGTAGCATGCACATATCGGAAGGAGTCCTGTCAGCACCCGTGCTCGTCGCGGGTGCTGTCTTTTCCGCGGCGGGGGTGGCGATTGGATTAAAGAAGATGAGGTATGAGCGCATCCCGGAGGTCGCTGTCCTCTCGTCCGCGTTTTTCGTCGCTTCCCTCATCCACGTGCCCGTCGGCCCGTCCGCCGCTCATCTTGTCCTGAACGGACTCCTCGGTCTCCTCCTCGGCTGGATGGCGTTCCCGTCGATAGTGGTTGCGCTTGCGTTACAGGCGCTCCTCTTCCAGTTCGGTGGATTCACGGTTCTCGGGGTCAATACGTTCCTGATGGCTTTCCCCGCGCTCGTCGCGTATCTGGTCTTCTCGCCGCTGCTCAAGAGCACGCATTTTGGGGTGGTCGTGGTCGCAGCTTTTTTCAGCGGTGTTACGGGAATCGCGGGCGGCGCCATTCTGATCGGGGTGGCCCTCGTCTTCACTGGGGAGGGGTTTTTGAATGTTGCGAAAGTGATCCTCCTCGCACACGCGCCGATCATGGTGATCGAGGGCATGATCACCGGTTTCTGTATCCTTTTTCTCAAGAGAGTGAAACCGGAAATATTGGAGGTTGTGAGATGAAGAACGGATCGTTGTTCTCTTTCGTCAGCCCGGGGTTATGGAACGAGCGACGCGTGAGACGATCGGTTGCGGCGATGGCTGCGGCTGCCGCACTGTCGCTCCTGTGCGGTCTTTTTGTGCGGGAGGTCGAGGCACATAAAGTGAATATCTTCGCGTATGCTCAGGAGGGGAAAGTCTTCGCGGAGGGGTACTTCGTCGATGGTTCGAAAGCGAAGAATTCGGCCATTGAGGTGTTCGATCAAAGGACGGGTGAAAAGCTGCTAAGCGGGAAGACCGACGATGACGGGCGTTTTTCTTTTCAAATCCCACGACCATCGCCGCTCAAGATCGTCCTCATCGCCGGTGCAGGACATCGGAATGAATACGTTCTTTCCGAGGAAGAGGTGAAGGCTGCTCTGTCGTCGCTCCATCACTTTGTGGAGCAGGGGGAGAAGAAGCCTGTCGGTGCTCCCGAAAAACAAAGGGAGACTCCCGGGGTTCGGTCCGCGGCGTCATCCTGCGAACGATCGGAAGAGCTGGAGGCGATTATCGGAAGAGTCGTGGACAGCAAACTGCAGCCCGTTCTTACAATACTCGTCGATCTTCAGGAAAGAAGCGGGAAACCGCGCGTTACGGAAGTGCTGGGAGGACTGGGGTATATCGTGGGCATATTTGGTGTCATCGCGTACTTCAAGGGGACGCACCGTCAGAAGGACCGTACGACGAGACCGTGAAAGCCGCGTATGCATCTTGAAGAATTCTCCGAGGGAACGTCGTTGTTCCACCGCCTCGATCCGAGGGTGAAGTTCGTCACTTTCCTGCCGTACGTCCTCCTGATCGCTTTTTCGGACGGGATCCGCGTGCCTGTGCTCGCCCTTGCTCTATCGGCCTCGATGACGGTTCTGGCGCGGATCGACGTGCGGAAACTCGCGAGCCGGCTCGCCGCGGTCAATGTGTTCGTCCTCCTCCTGTGGGTCGTACTGCCCTTCAGCTACCCGGGTCGCGAGGTCTTTCAGGTAGGGCCGCTCGTCGCGACGCGAGAGGGGATCTCTCTCTGTGGGTCGATTACGCTAAAGACGAACGGTATCGTGCTCGCTACCATTGCGATGCTCGGGACGTCGGATGTGTTCTCCCTCGCCCACGCGCTGGTCCACTTGCGAATGCCGAAGAAGCTCGTCTATCTCTTTTTCTTCTTCTACCGGTACATCAGCGTGCTCCACGAGGAGTACGTAAAATTGAAACGGGCCCTATCGGTTCGGGCCTTCCGGCCGAGAACGAATCTGCACACGTACCGGACGTACGCGTACCTCATCGGGATGCTCATTGTTCGGAGCTACGACCACTCTCAGCGCATATACCACGCGATGCTCTGCAGAGGGTTTACAGGGCGATTCCCTGTCATCACGCATTTCCATATGCACGGCAGAGACTACGTCTTCGGTTTCGGCATGGTACTCCTGACCGTCTGTCTCTTCATTCTCATGAGCCATGGACGATAACCGACTCATCGACATTCGCGGTCTGACCTTCGCGTATCAGAACGGGTGCGAAGTGTTCCGCGGTCTCGATTTTTCCCTCTACGGACGGGAACGGATCGGGTTGACCGGTCCCAACGGCGCCGGCAAAACGACGCTTTTCCACCTGATCATGGGACTATTGAAGCCTTCCTCGGGGAGCATCGAGGTATTTGGCAAGGCGAGGAAGACCGAGGATGATTTTATCGAGGTGCGGAGGCGCGTCGGCCTGCTCTTCCAGGAATCGGACGATCAGCTCTTCTGTCCGACCGTCGAGGAAGACATCGCATTCGGCCCGCTCAACCTCGGCAAATCCCACGACGAAGCGAGGGAGATCGTGAGGGAGACGTGCGGCAAGTTGGGTCTCGGCGGGTACGAGAAACGGATCACGCACCGTCTTTCCGGGGGCGAAAAGAGGCTCGTCGCGTTGGCGACGGTCATGGCGATGCAGCCCGAGTGCTACTTGCTCGACGAGCCGACGAGCGGTCTCGACGAGGCGACGTCGAGACGCTTTCTGGACTACCTCCTCGCCTACGCGCCGACCTACGTGATCATTTCGCACGATCGAGAGCTCCTTTCGCGGGCGGTTGACCGCGTCTATTTGCTGACGGACGGGACTCTGAGGGTACTGCACTGAACGCCGGGGCAAGAGGGGTTTCAGCGTCACGTTGACCCGAACGGAAGCCCGGGTGATAGAACGCCGAAGAAACTTTTCCGGTGAATCGGGCTGGGACCGAGGCGCTGCAAGACCTCGAGGTGCTCCTTCGTCGCGTACCCTTTGTGTTTCCCGAAATTGTACTCGGGATACTGGTGGTGGTACGTGAGCATGATCCTGTCCCTCGTGCACTTGGCGACGATCGAAGCGGCCGCGACGGACGCGCTGACGTTCTCCGCTTTGATTGGTGAACGTTGCGGGAGAGGTATCGACGGGAGAGAAAGCGCATCGATGACGAGGAGGTCAGGTGCGGAGGGAAGATTCGCTATGGCCATCTCCATTGAGCGTCTCGTCGCGCGGAGAATGTTCAGCCGATCGATTTCTTCCGGTCCCACGATGCCGACGCCGATCTCGGCCGATAAAGACAGAATCGAGGAATACAGAGATTCCCTCTCGGATTCGGGAACTTTTTTCGAATCCCGCAGGCGGGGTATAATGACACCGTCCCTCAAGATAACTGCCGCAGCAACAACGGGGCCGGCTAACGGCCCCCTGCCTGCTTCATCGACGCCGGCAATCCGATGAAAGCCTTGCGCCCTTAGCGCGCGATCGTACTCGTAGATATCCATAGGTGGCGAGGAGCACTCCACGCGCACGCGCCGGTGACGGAAGGGACACGGCGAGACATCGAAAAAAAGCGGGCGGGCGCGAATACCTCGCGGCTCGTTTCGAAACGAGAGCTATTCGCTCGCGGCAGCAGCGGCCGGTGTCTCAGACTGGGCCTCGGCAGTCTTCGTCGACTGGGTCCGTTCTTTTTCTTTGATTTTGGCTGCCTTGCCTTTCTTCTTGCGGAGGTAGTAGAGTTTTGCCCTCCTCACGCTTCCCCTTTTGAGGACGTCAATCCTATCGATCGACGGAGAATACAGCGGGAAGATTCTCTCGACGCCGACGCCGAAGGATATTTTGCGAACCGTAAACGTCTCCCTCGCCCCTCCTCCTCGTCGCGCGATTACGACACCGTCAAATGGCTGTATTCGCTCTTTGTCTCCCTCGACGACTTTGACGGAAACCCTCACCGTATCCCCGACCTGGAAATTTGTCATCTCTCTCTTGTATCCTTCTTCGACAGCCCGCATCAGACTCATAGCGATTCCTCCTTTAATTCCCTGATGAGGCACTCGTCCTCTTCACTGAGGGGAGCGCTCTCGATAAGATCCGGACGCCGACGCAGTGTGCGCCGAAGCGCCTCCTTCCGCCTCCATCTGAGAATGTCCCTGTGATGTCCCGACAGCAAAACCTCCGGTACGGACAGTCCTCTATAGTCGGGCGGCCTCGTGTAGTGGGGATAATCGAGTATGCCCCACGTGAAGGATTCCACTTCCGCGGAGTGCGCAGAACCGAGCACACCGGGTACCAGACGAGCGGCGGCATCTATTATAACCAACGCCGGCAATTCTCCGCCAGTGAGTACGTAGTCGCCGATCGAGATTTCATCGTCGGCCAACGCTATCCTCACGCGTTCATCGATCGCTTCGTACCGACCGCAGAGAAACACGAGGTGTCGCTCTTCCTCTGCGAGTTCTTTCGCGAGCGTCTGATCGAATTTTCTGCCCGCCGGGCTCATCATCAATACTCTCCGTCGTGATCGGACGGGGGCGATGGTCTCGACCCCGATGAAAAAAGGTTCGGGCTTCATCACCATTCCCGATCCGCCCCCGTACGGATAGTCATCGACGGTCCTGTGCTTGTCCGCAGTGAAATCACGCAGATCGTGGACGCGGACCTCGAGGAGACCGTTCCGAATCGCTCTCCTCAGCATCCCCTCCCGAAGGTATGCGTGAAAGATATCGGGGAAAATTGTGAGGATATCGCATTTCATCGTCATTTCGAGACAGCCTCCGGGACCCCAAAAAACACTGAAGGGGTACAAGGAAGGCGCCCTTTCCTTCTACCCCTTTGCGATCGTCGGTCTCGGAGCGGGATGCGGTTTCGTGCCGAGCCGGAGAATCGGAAAACTATTCGAGTATTTCGAGCACGCAGCGCTTGCCGATTTTCGTTCCCGAAGCGCTCAGGATGGTCCTCATCGCGCGCGCCGTTTTCCCTTGCTTGCCAATAACCTTTCCAAGATCACTCGGTGCCACTCTCAATTCGAACACCGTTGTCTTCTCACCGTCGACCTCTGCAACAGTCACTTCCTCGGGTCTGTCTACCAGGGCCTTCGCCATCTTCTCTACTAACTCTTTCATCATGGTCCACCTCCATTCGAGTTGAGGACTGTTTACATGCCAGCCCGTTGCAAAAGCTTTTTCACGATGTGGGTAGGTTGAGCACCCCGCTGCATCCACAGTTTTACCTTTTCCTGATCGAGCTTGACTTCTGAAGGGTTCTTCAAAGGATCGTAGGTCCCGATTATCTCAATAAACGGTCCGTCTCTCCGAGCCCTCGAATCAGCCACGACAACCCGGTAGAAAGGTCTTTTGTGCGCACCAATCCGCGTCAGTCTGATTTTGACCAAGACATCACCTCCTTGAAAGTCAATAATTGTAATACATTGAACACGCCAAAGTAAAGACCGACAGATGTTTGATTTTTAAGGACAATTCCTATAATATGAACCGTATGGAATTAAGAAAAATGTTCGAGGAATCGAGCCGTTGTATTATGAACACCTATACGAGGTTCCCCGTCGTCCTCCGAAAGGGGCGCGGGATGAAGGTCTGGAGTTCCGACGGGAAAGAATACCTCGATTTCGTCGGCGGAGTGGCCGTCAACATCCTCGGGCATTGTCATCCGCGCGTGGTGGTCGCGATCCAGAAGCAGGCGCAACGCCTCCTCCACGTTTCGAACTATTATTACAACGAACCGCAGATCAAGCTCGCGAAACTCCTCGTCGAGCACTCTTTCGCCGATAAGGTCTTTTTCTGCAACTCCGGCGCTGAGGCGATCGAGGCGGCGATCAAGCTTGCCCGCAAGTACGCGAAGGAACAGATCGATCCCGAACGGCACGAGATCATTGCGGCGCTGAATTCGTTCCACGGGCGCACGTTCGCCGCTCTGAGCGCGACGGGTCAGGAAAAGTTTCGGAAGGGATTCGACCCCCTCGTGCCGGGCTTTCGGCACGTCCCTTACGACGACATTGCATCGCTCCGAGAAGCGATTACCGAGCGAACCTGCGCCGTCCTCCTCGAGCCGATTCAGGGAGAGGGCGGCGTTAAGATACCGCACGAGAATTACCTCCGAGAAGTAAGGTCTCTCTGCGACGAGCGCAATATTCTCCTCATTCTTGACGAGGTGCAGACAGGCATGGGCCGTACCGGGAAACTGTATGCCTACGAGCACTCGGGCGTCGTACCTGACATTATGGCGGTCGCGAAAGGGCTTGGCGGCGGCGTACCGATCGGGGCAATGCTCGCAAGCGACAAAGTCGTTGCTGCATTCCAGCCGGGCAGCCACGCGTCCACGTTCGGAGGAAACCCTCTTGCCTGTGCTGCAGGGGTGGCGACGATCGAAGTGGTTCTTGAAGACGGGTTCGTCCTCGATCAATGCAATAGGATGGGACTCTATTTCAAGGAACGTCTCGAAAAATTGAAGCAAGAATTCCCTTCCCTCGTCAGAGAGGTGCGAGGCAGGGGGTTGCTCCTCGGGATGGAACTGACGACCGGAGGAGATCCGATCGTGCGGGCTTGTTTCGAGAAGGGGTTCCTCATCAACTGCACGGCTGGCACCGTGCTGAGGTTCGTTCCACCGTTGATCGTTCAGCGGAAAGAGATCGATCAGCTTACGGAAACCCTGCATGCCATCCTTTCGGCGCAGTCCCAGTAAGCATATTGTATCCTGCGGTATCGCAGCATAGAGCGTCGCATCGCGACAATAGCATGTGGTGGATAGTGTGTCCCGTCGGAGATGAGCAGTGTACAGCCCGGTTTGACCGGACCGCAGCAGAATACGATGGAAAAGGGATAGAGACATGAAGAGGGATTTTTTGGCGGTATCCGATCTTTCGCGCGATGAGATCGACCATCTTTTGCAAAGAGCGGCGGCTCTGAAATCGGGGAAAGACGCGCGGGCGTGTCCGCTCATCGGACGGAGCATCGGCCTTCTTTTCGAGAAATCGTCGACCCGTACCCGAGTTTCGTTCGAGGTCGGCATTTACCAGCTCGGAGCCCAGAGCATTTACCTGACCCCGAAGGATATCCAGATCGGCAGGGGAGAGACCATACACGACACGGCGAAGGTCCTCTCACGCTACCTCGACGCGATCGTCATGAGGACATTCAGCCATGAAACGGTCAGCGAATTTGCGACCCATGCATCCATACCCGTGATCAACGGTCTGAGCGATCTCCACCATCCGTGCCAGGCCCTTGGCGATTTGCTGACGATTCTCGAAAGGAAGGGACGACTGAGGGGGATCCGCCTCGCGTACGTAGGGGATGGAAACAACGTCGCGAATTCGTTGATCGAGGCTTCCGCGATCATGGGGATCGAATTTACCATGGCCTGCCCGAAAGGGTACGAGCCGCCGCCGGACATTCTCGACCGGGCGAAGGCTCTAACGGGACGTGACGTAAAGATAGTGAGGGATCCGAAAGAGGCGGTGAAGGGAGCGGACGCGGTTTACACCGACGTCTGGGTCAGTATGGGGCAGGAAAAAGAGGCATCGCAGCGAAATCGGAAGTTCAAAAAGTACCAAGTGAATACCGCGCTTCTCTCCGTGGCGGGGGAAGAAGCGATCGTGCTCCACTGCCTTCCCGCGCATCGCGGCGAGGAGATAACGGACGAGGTGATGGACGGTGCGCAGAGCGTCGTCTTCGACCAGGCGGAGAACAGGCTCCACACCCAGAAAGCGCTCCTCGAATTCCTCGTCGCCGGCGCAGTTCGTGAGAGTAACTGATTAATAGATTATTATTAAGCCTTTCTACCGATTAAGTAGCGCCCCTGAATTATTGTCAAGATTCAGGGGTTTTTCTTTTTTTGGTGTTGGCAGGAGATAGGCAGATCCATCGGGAGATGTAGGCTGATGGTTGCGAAATAGTTATCGTTATCTGAAACGGATGGGAAAGAGGAAGCTTCGACATACGGAATGTTGGCGATCTTGGTGATTTCGATCGTTGCCGGATTGAGAGGATTGAATGCAGAGATATACTCTCACGGGGAGTAAATTGAATGTTACCACAGGCCGCGTTGTCTTACAATGAGTGCCGCTCCGTGTTTTGCAAACTGCGCGTGTCCGGATGAAGGAGAGATGGGGCGGGTGGGGCGTTCGCTTCGCTTTTCTGTCTGTACTCGAGCCAGAGGATGTAGAGGATCATGAAAATGACGGAAACCGCCGACGGGACGGCCGTGCGCGGATCGAGGAACGAGAGGGTGATGCCTCCCGAAAGACCGTAATTCTTGAGCGTCCCGAGGAGCACCATGCTGACCGTCATATCCCGCGCGAGACGCGCTCTCTTCGCGAACGTCTCTATGAGCCACCCCAAAACAAAGGTGCCGGCAAATGCAATGGAGGCGAGGGGGAGCAGTGACATCGGTTCTTCGATGAACACGTGGCGGTTTACTCCGACGATCGTGTACGTGATGAGAAAGAAACTCCAGTTTGTCACGGTTCCCCGATAACGGTGGACACGTTTCGACAGTGGCGTATGCGCAAGGATCCATGCGAGGATGACCGGCATAGCGATCAGCTCGCCGATGACCCTGAGTATCCTGACCGGGGATACGAAGTGATCGCCCAAAAAGGTGAACGCGACGAGCGGCGCGAGGGCGAGCGCCCCGAGGTAAGAACCGATAGTTCCCATGAGTGTCGCGACGCTGTTTCCCCGAAGGAACGCGGAAAAGGGCACGACGGCGACCGCGGGCGGCATTGCTGCGAGGATGATGAAACCGGCGCGTAACGCCTGATCACCTATGAGGAGGTAGCTCAACCCGATGAGGAGCGATCCGTGCACGGCGTAATTCATGAGGATGCCGATGGTGCCGTACGAGAGGAGCATCCTCACCGAAAGGTGCGCCGTTTCGAGCGTGTCCATGACGGCGAGGGTCATGATGAGCGCGAGCGCGGGAAAGACGAGGGGCTCTGACCATTGGGCAGCATCGTGCCGTAGGAGACCGACGAAAAGAGCTGTGACGAGAAGGAAGTTCCTATTGCGGAGGAGTCGTTTTATCGTTTCCACGAAGGTCCAGGGTATGTTCCAGGCGGCGCCCGGGAGAAAGAAAACCGTGCTTCTCGACATGTCGTCGCCGGCGTTTGTCAGAACAGACCGCTATCCGTCCGGAACCGTTCGTGATGCCGGCAATCGAACGCTCCATGTCATTTTTTGAGGAACAACCGTATGGCGCTATAGACGATGAACATGACCGCGAGGGCGATGAGAAATGGCCCGGGTTCCATGCTTTTATGCCATTACAGGTTCTTCGACGGGCAGATGTCCGAGAGAACGCACGTCTCGTGCTTCGGATTTCTCGCGAGACAGACGTTCCTCCCATGGAAAATGAGGAGGTGCGATAGGGTACCCCATTCCTTCTGGGGGGTCAGGGCCATGAGATCGCGTTCGATCTTCACGGGGTCTTCGTGCCGGGTGAGTCCGAGCCTGAGGGCGAGCCGCTTCACGTGCGTATCGACCGCGATCCCCTCGTTGATCCCGAAGGCATTGGACAGGATGATATTCGCCGTCTTTCTCGCAACCCCGGGCAACGTGACGAGTTCTTCCATCGTCTTCGGGACCGTTCCTCCGAATTTTTCCATGATGGTTCGGGCGCACGCCTGAATATTCTTGGCTTTCGTTTTATAGAAGTTGATCGATCGCACGTCGTTCTGGAGTGTCTCGAGCGGGGCCTCAGCGTAATCCTTCACCGATCGGTACTTTCTGAAAAGCTCCGCGGTCACCTTGTTCACCAGGGCATCGGTAGCCTGCGCGGAGAGGATGGTCGCGGCGAGGAGTTCGAACGGCGTCCCGAAGCGGAGCGCCGTGCGGGCGCCCGGATACTCCTTTTTCAGGCGCCTGAGGATCTCCGGAATGTTCCCTTTTTCTTTCACGCTCCCCGGATAAAGAAGTCCATCAGCGTATGCCCTTCGTCGAAAACGACGATGTCGTCGCGACTGAGGATCGATTCGTCGAACGATGCGCCGATGTGCTCCTCTCTTCGCCTGCTGTCATAGAGGACGAACGGTACCGGTTCATCCGTATGGGTCCTGACCTCGATCGGCGTCGCATGGTCGGGAAGGATGAGCACGCGATACTCGCCGAACCGGGCCATTCCTTTGAGCACGTTGCCGACGACACGGGCGTCGAAGTCTTCTATCGCCTGGATCTTGTGGGTGTGACTTCCCATGTGGCCGGCTTCGTCGGGCGCTTCGACGTGGATATAGGCTACGTCGACGCGCTCGAGCGCTCTCAGAGCGGCGTCCACCTTGCCCTCGTAGTTCGTGTCGAGGAAGCCCGTGATGCCGGGCACGCGGAGAACTTCCATCCCGGCGCAGACCGCAAGACCGCGCATCAGATCGACCGCGGATACGAGCGCGCCCTCGAGGGCGTACTTCTCTTGGAAGGTCGGCAGGATCATTTTTCTCCCTTGACCCCACAGCCAGATGCTGTTGGCGGGTTTCTCGCCGCGGCGGACGCGTTCCCTGTTGATCGGGTGGTTTTCGAGGATGCCCGCCGACTTGAGCATCAATTCCCTCAGGATGTCTTCGCCGTTGCCCACGGGGAGGTAGTCGGAAATTTCCTTGCCGGTGATATCGTGCGGCGGAGTGCATTCGATGTCCGCTTCTCCCGATGACCAGAGCATGATATGCCGGTAACTCACGCCCGGGTGGAAACTGATGCCGTGGCCGCCGATGATCTGATTTACCGAGAGGATGAGTTCCCTCGCTTCCTCTGTCGATATATGGCCGCTACTGTAGTCGTCCATGACCGCTTTTGTCCTGTCTTTATTGTATTTCAGCGTGACGAGGTTGCAGCGGTACGCGACGTCGTCTTCTTTCATAGGGATTCCTATGCTCGCCGCCTCGAGCGGAGCCCTCCCCGAATAGTATCGGCGGGGGTCGTACCCGAGAATGTTCAGGTTCGCGATATCCGAACCCGGATGGAATCCGGCCGGTATCGTGCGGATTTTCCCGATGGTGCCCTCCCGGGCGAGCCTGTTCATATGCGGTGTCGCGGCTGCCTGGAGGGGCGTCTTCCCGCCCAATTCCTTGAGCGGTCGGTCCGCCATCCCGTCACCGATCAGGACGATGTATTTCATAATATTCTATTCTAAGGCCGCGTTTTCGAGCGGCTCAACAACGATCCCCTTTTCCCTCAGAGACGCGAGGCCGTCGTCGAGGTTTTTTTCTTCGCCATCCAGTTCGAGCACTATCTCGCCGAACGATTCCGTGATCCTCGCCTGAAAGATATTCGGCATCACCTCGTACCTCTTGGCCATGCCGAAGATGACGGGTTCTCTGATGAGGTGCTTCGGGAAAATCAGTTTCACTCGTTTCTTCACCGGGACACTCCCTCGCGCCGAAGCGCGGCTATGATGATTGGTCAGGTGCTCTCTTCCCTGCCCTCGACCCGCAGGAAGACGGTGCGGTCCATGACGACGGGAAGGGCGTCGATTTCTTCGATTGCCCGGCGGACGTCGCGTTCCCGCGCCTCGTGGGTAAGGACGACCAGCGGGACGGCTTCGCCCGCCCGCCTCCCTTTCTGTATGACCGACGCGATGCTGATGTCGCGCGCACCGAGGATGCCCGAGATCTTCGAGAGGACGCCGGGCCTGTCGAGCGCGGAAAACCGAAAATAGTATCGGGAAATGACGTCGTCGATCTTCTTTATCGTCAGTCGCCTCGTCGTCACGGGGACCGTCGGAACCCGCCCGATGGCGCCTCTGCGGATATTGCGCGCGATATCCGCGATATCGCTCACGACGGCACTCCCGGTCGGAACGGAACCCGCTCCTCTGCCGTAGTACATGGTCGAACCCGCGGCGTCCCCGTCCACGTAGATCGCGTTGAACGGGCCGTCGACCTTCGCGATGAGGTATTCCCTGGGGATCATCGTCGGATGAACCCTAAGTTCGATCGCGCCGTTCGCTTCCTTCGCGATTGCGAGAAGCTTGACCTTGTAGCCGAGTTCGGCCGCGAAGGCGATATCCTGTGTCGCGACGCCGCTGATTCCCTCGATGTGGATATTGCCGAACGAGAGCGGAATTCCGTACGCGAGCGTCGAGAGAATGGTCAGTTTGTGCGCGGTGTCGATCCCTTCGATGTCGAGTGTCGGGTCGGCTTCCGCATAGCCGAGCGACTGGGCCTCTCTGAGCGCATCGGCGAACTCGACGCCGTGATCGGTCATCTTGGTGAGGATGAAGTTGGACGTTCCGTTGATGATGCCGTAGATCGCTCTGATTCTGTTGGCGACGAGGCTCTCTTTCATTACCTTTATGATGGGGATGGCACCGGCGACGGACGCTTCGAATCCCACCTCGACTCCCGCTTCCCGGGCGGCCGCGAAAATATCCGTTCCCTCGGTCGCGAGGAGCGCTTTGTTCGCGGTAACGACGTGCTTTCCGTTCCGGATCGCCCTCAGGATGAAGTCTTTTGCCGGTCTGACGCCCCCGATCAACTCGACGACGACGTGGATGTCCGGGTTCTCGAGAACCTCGTTCACGTCGCGCGTCAGAACACCATCCGGGATCCTGATCCCCCGGTCGCGTTCGATGTCGAGATCGGCGATTTTTCTCAAGGCAATCTCGAAGCCGACCCGTTCCCTCAGGATATCCGCATTCTCGAGGAGGATCTTCGCTGTCCCGCTCCCGACGACCCCGAACCCTATGATTCCGACGTTTATCATGATTTCTCGCACCTCTCTCCGAGTCTATGTTTCCGGGTGACCTCTATTATACATTTCTTCGGCGTCCTTCGAGCTTCTCACGAGGGGCCCGGAGAGAACCTGTCGAAATCCCATCGCGAGACCGCGGTGGCGCAGGTCATCGAACTCGGCGGGGTCGATGTACCTCTCGACGGGCGCGTGCGCTCTCGAGGGCCTCAGGTACTGACCCAGGGTGAGGAACTCGCACCCGGCCTCTCTCAGGTCCATCATGACCTGGAGAACCTCTTCGATTCTTTCCCCGAGCCCGAGCATGAGTCCCGATTTGATCCGAAGCGACGGGTCGAGGGACGCGGCCCGATGCAGCACAGAGAGCGATCGCCGGTAGTCCGCCTGCGGCCTGACGGCAGGATAGAGTCGGGGCACCGTTTCGACGTTATGGTTGAACACGTCGGGGCGCGCGCCCACGACCACGGCGACGCTCTCCGGAGATCCCCGGAAGTCGGGCGTCAGGACTTCGACCTTCGCGGCGGGGACGCGGCGCCTGGCCGCGCGAACGGTTCGCGCGAAGTGTTCGGCGCCCCCGTCGGGAAGGTCATCGCGCGTCACGGAAGTAATGACGACGTACCGCAGGCCGAGGGCGCTCGCGGCGAGCCCGACCCTCTGGGGCTCGTCATTCTTGAGAGGTTCGGGCAGGGCGTGGGTGACCGCGCAAAAACGGCAATTTCTCGTGCAGTTCGGCCCCATGATGATGAAGGCCGCGGACGGTTTCGAGAAGCAGAGGCCGATATTCGGGCATCGTGCTTCTTCGCAGACCGTTGCGAGGCCGACGGATCGAAGCACGCGTTTTGTCTCGCGGGGTTTCCCTCGCCTCTCCGTCCGTGCCCATTCGGGCAGCCTCATTGTCGCTGACGTACCCATGAGAACATCCTGATCGCCGCGAAGTCCACGGAAGGCGTTTTCGGGGAAACGGATCGCGCCTCGTGCCGACCCGCAGCGTCATTAAAACATAAAGGATGGAGGGAACTTTGTCAAATGAGAGGCGGCTTCTCGCGGCGCAAGATGCTACTTGTCAATTTGCGCGGGCAAGTGTTATTCTGATGATCACCCGTATGGGAAAGGTGGGAGAAGGACCGGTATGCTACACCTGAAACTAAAGAGAAAATTGCCGTATCGGCCGACCGAACGCATGAATGTCGTGAGCTATCCGATCAGGGATATCGTCATGGAGGCGAAACGGGAGGAGGCGAAAGGCAAACAGATGATCTACCTGAACATCGGAGATCCTCCCCTCTACGGTTTTCGGCCCTTCGGCGCGATCGCGGAGCGGGTGAAGCGCGCGCTCGACGAGAACTGCCAGGGGTACGCCCCTTCCGAAGGCGATGAGCAGCTCCGCGCCGCCGTGGCGCAGATCGAAAAGTGCTCCCCCGATGATGTTTTCATCGTCGCGGGGTTGACGGAAGGAATCGATTTCTTTTTCCATGCGTTCATCGGTTTCGGGGAGAAGGTGCTCCTGCCGAACCCGGCGTATCCTCTGTATCTGAGCAAAGCGAAGCAGTTCGAGGGCGACACGGTCTTCTACCGTCACGATGGGGACGGACAGATCGACGTCGCGAACCTCGCGAAAAAGATCGAAGGCGCCAAGGCAATGGTCATCATCAATCCGAACAACCCGCTCGGTGCGGTGTATTCGGAGAAGAACCTCTCAGATGTCGTCCACCTCTGCGCCGAATACGACGTGCCGATTTTCTACGACGGCTCATACGACCAGCTCGTTTTCGAGGGGAAGCCGGTCGATTTCAGGAAGATAGCGAGGAGAAAGGTACCGTTCATTTATGGCAGTTCCCTGTCCAAGTGCTTCAACTATCCCGGCGCGCGTCTCGGCTGGGTGGCATTCCACGGGGACAAATGGGAGGAGGTCAAGAATGCCTTTTTCCTCCTGTGCAACCAGCGCCTTTCCGTCAACTGGGAATATCAGAAGGCCGCGTCGGCCGCGATCACAGATCCGTCGTATCCAGCGTACCTCGCCGATATCAAGGGGAAGCTCCTCGAGAGGAGAAACGCATTCATCCGGATCACGCGGAAAATGCCGCTGACTTACCCGGTTCCGAACGGGGCGTTCTATGCGTTCATAAAGATCGAGAGCAAGAAGTGGAAGAAGGACCTCGAATTCGTTCGCGCCGCCCTCCACCAGGGGGTGGTCTTTGTGCCCGGATCGGGCTTCGGGAGACAGGAAGACGGGGTCTACTTCAGGACGACGTTCCTGCCAGAGCCGGACGTTATCGAAGCGGCGTTTTCGAGGATCGGAAAGATTCTCTAACTCTCGCGCACCCTTGTCTCGCCGCATTCCCTTGTTTGACAAAGCTTTTAGGCGTATTTTAGAGTAAATAAATTTTCGGGAGGTTTTGCGTGCTCAAGTCTGTCGATGATATCAGCGAGACGAAGAAGCGACTCAGAATAGAAATTCCGGCGGAACTCATCGAAACGGAGATACGGAAGTCTTTGGAGAAACTGAGGAGTTCGGTTGCAATACCCGGATTCCGGGCCGGACGAGCCCCGGTCAGCCTCATCGAGAAGCGTTTCGGGAAGCGGGCGGAAGCGGAAGTCCTCGAGAAGGTCGTGCCCGAGCACCTGAGCAGCGCCATTCGCGAGGCGGCGCTCGATCCGGTGACGATGCCGGAACTCGACGAAGAATTCGAATACAAACGCAATGCGCCGCTCTCTTTTTCGGTCACGGTCGAGGTCAAGCCGAAGATCGAACAGATCTCCTATGACAATCTTACGGCGAAAGATATACCGTTTGAGGTGAAGGATGCGGAAGTCGAGGAGGCGCTGAAGGCGCTGCAGCAGAAGCGGGCCGTCTTCGACGTGTCGGACGCGGGAGCGGAAACGGACGATTTCGTGTCCTTTGAATTCGTCGATTGTGTGACGGCCGAGGGGGAGACCGTCCCTTCGGCAAAAGAGGCTGTCTCGAAAATGGGGAACGAGGTTTTCCCCGGGGACATCATGGACAAGGTGCTCGGGAAGAAGAAAGGCGACGTCGTCGAGTTCGATCGGGTTTTCGATGAGACGGCGCCCAAGGAGCTCGCGGGCAAGCAGCTCAGGATTCGCGTGCGCGTGAGCGAGGTGAAGAGAAAAACCCTACCGGCCATCGACGACGAGTTTGCGAAGGATCTTGGGTACGAAACCGTCGCTGAATTGACCGGCGCGGTCCGGGAAAAAATTCGGGCGGCGAAGGCCGATCGGGTACGGACGATCCAGAAGGCCGAGATCGTGAGAAAGCTCGTCGACGCGCACTCGTTCGACGTCCCGGAATCCTTGGTGCGGAGGGAAATCGAATCGATCAGCTTGCAGCGCAGTCTGTCGGGTTCGCCGGAATCGTCGGTTCCGACGGGCACCGCGACGGACGGTGCGGCAACGGCGCAGGAACCCCGGGCGGAAGGGGCGGAGCAGGAGAAGGCCGTGGACGACGATGCGGCGGTCAGGAAGAGCGCCGTGCGGAACGTGCAGGCGCGTTTCATCCTCGACGCGATCGCCCGGAAAGAGGGGATCATCGTGTCGGATGCCGAACTCAACGAACGCATCGCGACGCTCGCGCAGAAGATGGAAGCGTCACCCGAGGCGATCAGAAATTTCTACTCGTATCGTGACGGCTCCCTCGAGGGCCTCAGACAGTCGATGCTGGAAGAGAAAGTGATGGATCTGCTCCTCGAGCGGGCGACCATCGAAAAGGAGAACCCATGAGCATTATTCCGATCGTCATAGAACAGACCGGACGGACCGAGCGGGCATACGATATTTACTCCAGGCTCCTCAAGGACCGGATCATCTTCGTCGGCACGGCGATCGACGACGTCGTCGCGAACATCGTCATCGCGCAACTGCTCTTCCTGCAGACGGAAGATCCCGATAAGGATATCCACCTCTACGTCAATTCACCGGGTGGTATCGTCTCTTCCGGCCTCGCGATCTACGATACGATGCAGTACGTGAAGCCGGATATCGCGACGTACTGCATCGGGCAGGCGGCGAGCATGGGGGCTCTCCTCCTCGCCGCGGGAACGAAAGGGAAGCGCTTTGCCCTGCCCCACGCGCGGATCATGTTGCACCAGCCGATGGGCGGATTTCACGGACAGGCGACCGATATCGAGATCCACGCACGGGAGATACTCCGGATGAAAGAGACGCTGAACAGAATACTGTCGTTCCACACCGGTCAGCCCCTCGAGAAGATCCAGGCCGATACCGACCGGGATTTCTTCATGTCTGGTGAAGAAGCGCGGGAGTACGGCATTGTCGACGAGGTCATAAGCAGTCTCAAGGAGAGGAGGATCCGTGCCTAAAAAAGACGAACAGTCGCTCAAGTGCTCCTTCTGCGGGAAGGGGCATAGCGAAGTCAAAAAGCTCATAGCGGGACCGACCGTTTACATCTGTAACGAGTGCGTCGAGCTGTGCAACGAGATCATCGCGGACACGTTCCAAGAGGAGGTCAAAGTCCCGTCGCTGCCCAAGCTGCCGACGCCACGGGAGATCCACCAGTCGCTCGGCGATTACGTCATCGGACAGGAACGCGCGAAGAAAATCCTTTCCGTCGCGGTTCACAATCACTACAAGAGAATATACGGTCCCGTGGAGTCGGACATCGAGCTGCAGAAGAGCAACATTCTCCTCATCGGTCCGACCGGAACGGGGAAGACGCTCTTCGCGCAGACGCTCGCGCGGATTCTCGACGTGCCGTTCGCGATCGCGGACGCGACGACGCTCACGGAGGCCGGCTACGTCGGCGAGGATGTCGAAAACATCATCCTCAAGCTCCTCCAGGCCGCGCAGTACGACACGGAACGGGCCCAGAGAGGGATCGTGTACATCGACGAGATCGACAAGATCAGCAGAAAGTCGGACAACCCTTCCATCACGCGGGACGTTTCAGGAGAGGGCGTGCAGCAGGCCCTCCTCAAGTTGGTCGAGGGGACGATCGCCAATATCCCGCCGCAGGGCGGACGCAAGCATCCGCAGCAGGAGTATATCCAGGTCGATACGACGAACATTCTCTTCATCTGCGGCGGCGCGTTCATCGGGCTCGATACGATCATCGAGCAACGTATCGGGCAGAGAACGGTCGGCTTTATCTCCGACGCGGTCGCGCGCAGGGAGAGGAGGATCGGCGAGATCCTGAGCCATGTCGAGCCCGAAGATTTGATCAAGTACGGTTTGATTCCTGAATTCGTCGGGAGGATGCCGGTCGTGGCCGGTCTCGACGAACTCGACGAGCAGGCTCTCGTGAAGATCCTGACCGAGCCGAAGAACGCACTCATCAAACAGTACCAGCGGCTCCTTTCGTTCGAGAACGTGCGGCTCAAGTTCAGTGAGGGCGCCCTTTCCGCCATCGCGAGGAAAGCAATCCAGCGGAAGACCGGCGCGCGCGGTCTCCGTTCGATTCTCGAGGACATCATGCTCGACGTTATGTATGAAATTCCTTCGCAAAAAGGGGTGAAGGAATGCCTCGTGACGGAGGAGACGATCACGAAGAACGAGAAACCCCTTCTCATCTACGAGAAACAGGCGGAAACCGCATAGGGAGGAGTTCGGTACGCACGCGGTAGGCGCTACCGCTCGGTCGGGTGATTTCGCTCGATCGTCCGAATGAACGGGACGATCGTTACACGACGCGGCGCGGGGAGACGGATTTTCTCCTCTTCAATGCCTTCTCCATCGCCTTCGCGACGGTCGTTTTCAGAGATTCGTCCTGAACCCGGGCGACGGTCTCCTCGATGAACGTCCGTTCCTGCGGTGACAGGTTCGCGACCGGCGTTTCGATCTTCCCCGCCCCCTGCGAGGGACGGTTCCGCACGCGGCCAAGTTTAAAGCGGACTTTCTCGATACGGTAGGGAGCGAGCGTTTTTACGATGTCGGCGACGTAGTATTTCAACTCCTGCATCCAGACCGGCGAATCGACCGAGAGTATGAGTTCATTCCCTGAAAGGAAAGACGGGAACATATGATCCGAAAGCGGTTTTCGGAAAATGGAATGCCACTCCGATTGCAGCTGAGCGAGCCTCACCCCGTCCTCCAGGCCGAGATCGCGGACGAGAGCCTTCAGCAGGGTGCCCGCTCTCTGCATCACAACGCTTTTTTCACTGCTCCCGAGCGGAGACATCGCGTGCACACGTAGCGTCTCCGCGTGTAGTTGTTCATCGTCACGCGCATTTTTTGCAGATTGGGCACAATGATGCGTTTCGTTTTATTGTTCGCGTGGCTCACATTGTGGCCGATCACTCTCTTTTTTCCGCACACCGCACACTCTGCCATTCTCGTGATCCTCCTCTGTCATTGCATTGGGAAAGCTTAATATGATAACATGGAGACACCGTTGTGACAAGCAATGACACGGAGCGTGGGCGTGGTGATTTCCCGCGATCAGGCGTGAGCCGCTCGTGGGGTTGAGTCCCGGTTCCGTTCAAGCGGGAAAGAAAAAGAATGCAGAAAATAAGAATTTACGAGCTTGCGAAGAAACTGAATGTCCCGAACAAGAGCATTCTCGCTGAGCTTTCGAAACTCGGGATAGAGGGGAAGACCCACTCGTCGAGCATAGACGGTGAGATTGCCCGGAAAATAGAGGAAATTCTCTTCCCATCCGAGGGTGCGATCGGCGAGCCGGAAACGGCGCGTGCCGAAACGGCTCCACCGGTTGCCGCTGAGTCGGTCAGCGAGGTCGCGCCTCCTGATGAGAAAGCAGGCGAGGCGGAACGAGTGGCTCCTTTGCCCGAAACCGAGGTCGAGGCACCCGCAGTCGACGAAGGGACGCCGGAGGCGCCCCGTGCCCTGACCCCCGCTGAGGAGGAGGAACTCAAAATACCCGATCGTTTCAAGAAAGAACTCGAGACGGAGAAGATCGAGAAATTCAAGGCGAAGCCGGGCATGCAACGGGCATTCCAGACGATCAGGAAGATAGAGCCGAAACGGTGGCAAGAACAGAGGCCACAGAAGCGATTAGGGGGGAGGCCGAGGACATTCCATGTCGAGGAAAAGAAGCCACAGCTCCAGCCGGTCGTGGCACCGCGGAAGAAGACATTGAAACTCCAGGAAGGAACGACCGTCAAGGAATTCGCCGAACTCATCAGCGTGAAGTTGTCGGATGTCATCAAAAAATTCATGGAACTCGGCTACATGCCGACGATCAATCAGCCGGTCGACACCGATGCCGCGCTCTTGATTGCCGAACAGTTCGGCGTGAAGCTCGAGCTCGCCCAAATCGAAGAAGACACGATCGATGAGGAGACGCCAGAGGACCTCACGAAACTCGTTCCGCGCGCCCCTGTCGTCACGATCATGGGACATGTGGATCACGGGAAAACATCCCTCCTCGACGCCATCCGGGAGACGAAGGTCACGGAGAGCGAAGCAGGCGGGATTACGCAGCACATAGGGGCTTATAAGGTCAACCTGAGCGGCAAGGACATCGTCTTCCTCGACACGCCGGGGCATGAGGCATTCACGTCGATGAGGGCGCGCGGTGCGAAGGTTACCGACATCGTGGTACTCGTCGTCGCCGCCGATGACGGTGTCATGCCGCAGACCGTCGAAGCCATCAACCATGCGAAAGCGGCGAACGTGCCGATCGTGGTCGCCATCAACAAGATCGACAAACCGGAAGCGAATGTGGCGAAGGTGAAGAATGAGCTCGCGGAGATGGGAGTCATCTCGGAAGAATGGGGCGGGCAAACGATTTTTGTGGAGGTTTCCGCGAAGAAGCGCATCGGCATCGAACACCTGCTCGAAATGATCCTCCTCCAGGCGGAAGTGATGGAGCTGAAGGCGAATCCCGACCGGCCCGCACGCGGAACGATCATCGAGGCGAAGCTCGACAGGGGGAGGGGACCGGTCGCGACCGTCCTCGTTCAGTCGGGGACGCTCAAGGTCGGCGATGCCTTCATCGCCGGAACGCACGCCGGGAAGGTGAGGGCGCTCATCGACGACAGCGGGAGGAGAATCGCTTCGGCGATTGCTTCGACTCCGGTGGAGGTGATCGGTTTCGCTGATGTCCCTTCGTCGGGGGACATTTTCACCGTCGTCGAGGACGAAAAGCGGGCGCGGCAGATTGCCCTCCTCAGACAGCAGAAGGAACGCCTCGCGGAGATAGCGCGGGCGAGGAAGCTGACCCTCGACGACCTCTACGCAAAGATCAAAGAAGGCGAGATCAGGGAACTGAATATCATCATAAAGGGAGATGTCCAGGGTTCTGTCGAAGCGATGAAGGACGCCCTCGAACATATCGCGCATCCCCAGGTGAAAGTGAAGGTCATCCACTCCTCCGTGGGCGGGATCAACGAGTCCGATGTGATGCTCGCGACCGCGTCGAGTGCGATCATCATCGGTTTCAACGTGAGGCCCGAGTTGAAGGCAAATCAACTGGCCGAGAAGGAAGGCGTGGATATCCGCCTTTATACGGTCATCTACGAGGCAATAGAAGATGTGAAGAAGGCGCTCGAAGGTCTTCTGGAGCCGACGCTGAAGGAGAAGGCGCTCGGCCGTGCCGAAGTGCGACAGATCTTCCCGATATCGAGAGTGGGCACGGTGGCGGGTTGTTACGTGCTCGACGGGTACATAAGCCGCGCGAGCGACGGCATGCGGGTCATCAGAGACAACATCGTCATTTACGACGGCAAGATCAGCTCGCTCAAGAGGTTCAAGGATGACGTTCGAGAGGTGCAGGCCGGATACGAGTGCGGCATCATGATCGAGAATTTCAACGACCTCAAGATCGGCGATATCCTCGAAAATTATGTCATCGAAAAGATCGCGGCCAAGCTGTAAAGACTCGCGTTCCTGATCCCTCGGTCTCTTTCGAAGAAAGGGAGAACGGTTTTCGATGCTTCCCTACAAGCGTTCCCAGCGTGTCGGAGACCTCCTTCGGGAGGAAATTTCGGATATCATATTTTTCAAACTGAAGGACCCGCGAATCGGCTTCCTGACGGTGACCGGCGTCGACGTCACGGATGATATCAAGATCGCCGTCGTCTACGTCAGCGTGCTGAAGGCGGAGGAACGGCAGCCGACCCTCGATATCCTCAATGCCGCGAAAAGTTTCATCAGGACCGAATTGTCGAAAAGGCTGAAGATGAAGTTCATCCCGAGTATCGATTTTCGACTGGACACGTCGATAGAGTACGGGTATCGGATAGAGAAACTCCTCTCGGAGATCAGGGAAAAAGATGAAGGTTCCGCCTGATCTCCTCGCTTTTCTCATCGCGCAGAACAATTTCTTCATCGCGACGCATCTGAATCCGGAGGGCGACGCGCTCGGTTCGTCCCTCGTGCTCGCGGCGGCTCTCGAGACGTTGGGGAAGAAAGTGGTCGTCTTCGATCGCGACGGGGTGCCGGAGTTCTACCGATTCCTCCCTGGGCATGAGAGAATCATCCGTTCGATCGACGGTATCGAGACATCTTCGTTCAACCTCCTCCTCCTCGACTGCAATACCCCGGAAAGGGCCGGCATCGAGGGGATCGCGTTCCGTTTCTCCGCCGTCATCGACCATCATGAGACGGAGTCCGACTTCGGCGGGATTCGCTGGATCGAGCCCCATGTGGCGGCGACCGGCCTGATGGTCCTGAGTCTCGTCGATGCGCTCGGCGTCCCCGTCACGCGCGATATGGCGACGAACCTCTATACGGCGATCGCAATCGACACGGGGACGTTCAGATTCGGGAATACCTCCGCGGAGGTGTTACGGACCGCGGCTCGCCTCGCCGATGCCGGCGCCGAGCCCGCCGCGATATCCGCGTCTCTCTACGAGACGTGGTCGGAAGCCCGTTTCCATCTCTTGAGGATGGCGCTCCAAACGCTCGAGATCAGGGACGGCATCGCGTTCACCTTCGTCACGAGGGAGATGTACCGTGCGACGGGAGCTGGCCCCGAAGACACGGAAAATTTTTCGAGCTTCCCGCGCATCGTGAGGACGATTCTCGTTTCCGCTTTCTTCCGAGAGATCGACGACGACTACTGGAAGGTCAGCCTCCGGTCGAAAGGCGGCCTCAATGTGGCGGCCCTCGCCGCGAGCTTCGGCGGCGGCGGCCACAAGAACGCCGCCGGCTATTTCGTGAGGGCTCCGCTCGACGCCGCGAAGGAGATGCTCCGCGAGAAATTGTCCGCGCATCTCCGCGTTCCCGAAGTTCCCCGGTAACGACCGGATTACGCTTCGACGCGCGACTCGACTTCTTTCGCGAAGGTGAGCCCCTCCTTTCCGTAATCGACGATGAGCCTGTCCCCTTCCGTGAACGCCCTCTCGAGGATCTTCAGCGCGAGCAGATTGAGGATTTCGCGCTGGAGCGCCCTCTTGAGCGGGCGGGCCCCGTAGATCGGATCGAAGCCGATATCGGCGAAATACTCTTTTGCGCTGTCGGTGAGCTTGAGGTCGATCCGCTTCTCCGCGAGGTACTTTTTCATCCTGATCACCTGGATGTCGACGATCTGCTTGAGGAGATCCTTCGTCAGCGGGTTGAAGACGAGAATTTCATCCACCCTGTTCAGGAATTCGGGCCGGAAGAATGCCTTCAGGTCGTCCATGATCTTCTCTTTTAACTGGGCGTTGTCCGGAACCCAGTACGCGGACGGTCTCCTCGCCCGCTCCTCGAGCATCTCCTGGATGTGGACGCTGCCGATGTTCGAGGTCATGATCACGACCGTGTTCCGGAAATCGACCGTTCTCCCGTGGCTGTCGGTCAACCGACCGTCATCGAGGAGCTGCAGCAGGAGATTGAAGACCTCGGGATGGGCTTTCTCGACTTCGTCGAAGAGGATGACCGTATAGGGTTTCCTCCGGACGGCCTCGGTCAGTTGCCCTCCCTCTTCGTACCCGACGTACCCCGGCGGCGCGCCGATGAGCCGGGAGACGGTGTGACGTTCCTGGTACTCGGACATGTCGATCCGGACGAGCGCATTCTCGTCATCGAAGAGGAACTCGGCGAGCGCCTTCGCGAGTTCCGTCTTCCCGACGCCGGTCGGTCCGAGAAAGATGAAGGAACCGATCGGTCTGTTCGGGTCCTGAATACCCGCGCGAGCCCTCCGTATCGCGTTCGAGACCGCCTCGATCGCTTCGTCCTGTCCGACGACGCGCTCCTTGAGCCGTTCGTCCATGCGGAGGAGCTTCTGCACCTCGCCTTCCAACATGCGACTCACGGGAATGCCCGTCCATTTCGAGACGACGATGGCGATGTCCTCTTCGTCCACTTCTTCCTTGAGCATCTTCCTCTTCCGCTGCGCTTCCCGCAGTTTCACGTTCTCCGCCTCGAGCGATCTCTGCAGTTCGAGCAGCTTTCCGTATTTCAGCTCGGCCGCCTTCGTCAGATCGCCCTCCCGCTCGGCTCTCTCCGATTCCCTCTTCGTCTTCTCGATCTGTTCCTTGCAGTCGCGGATCCGCGCGATGATCTCCTTCTCGCTCAGCCATTGCGCGCGCAGTTCATCCCGCCTCTCCTGAAGTTCGGCGCTCTCCCTCGAGATCTTCTCGAGCCTCTCCGCCGCTTCCTTCGCGTCGTCTTTCATGACCGCCTGCCGCTCTATCTCGAGTTGCCGCAGTTTCCGCTCGATCTCGTCGAGTTCGATCGGCATGCTGTCGATCTCCATCCTCAGTTTCGACGCGGCCTCGTCGATGAGGTCGATCGCTTTATCCGGGAGAAAGCGATCCGTGATGTACCGGTTCGAGAGCACGGCGGCCGCGATGAGCGCCGAGTCCTTTATTTTGACGCCGTGGTGCACCTCGTAACGCTCCTTCAGTCCGCGAAGGATGGAAATCGTGTCCTCGACGCTCGGCTCTCTGATGAGGATGGGCTGGAACCTCCTCTCGAGGGCAGGGTCTTTCTCGATGTGTTTCCTGTATTCATCGATCGTCGTCGCGCCGACGCACCGCAGATCGCCCCGCGCGAGAGCGGGCTTGAGCATGTTGGAGGCGTCGATCGCCCCTTCGGCGGCGCCAGCCCCGACGAGCGTATGGAGTTCGTCGATGAAGAGGATGATCTTCCCCTCGGACTGTTCGATCTCCTTCAGCACGGCCTTTAGCCGCTCTTCGAACTCGCCTCTGAATTTCGTGCCCGCGACGATCGCGCCCATGTCGAGCGCGACGACCTTTTTTTCCTTCAACGTTTCCGGGACGTCCCCCGCGACGATTCGCTGTGCCAATCCCTCAGCGATGGCCGTTTTGCCGACGCCCGGTTCGCCGATGAGGACGGGGTTGTTCTTGGTTCTCCGCGAGAGAACCTGGATGATGCGTCGTATCTCGTCATCCCGGCCGATCACGGGGTCGAGTTTGCCCCGCCGCGCGAGTTCGGTGAGATCGCGACCGAATCGCGTGAGTGCCTGGTACTTGTCTTCGGGGTTCGGATCGGTGACGCGCTGCGCCCCCCGTATCTCCCTCATGGCGGACAGGATTCCGTCCGCCGATGTGCCGTACCGCTTCAGGAGATCCGTGCAAGGGCCGCCGATTGACATGAGCGCGAGCAGCAAGTGTTCGACGCTCACGTATTCGTCTTTGAGGTGCTCCGCCTGTGCGTGCGCGTTTTCGAGCACTTCCTTCAGACGAGGCGAAACGTACATCTGGCCCAGCGGGGTCGCACCGATCACCTTCGGGTATTTCTCGATCGCTTCTTCGACGTCCTTCTGCAGCTCTCGCGTCTTTATCCCGAGACGCTTCAGAATCTGGCAAGCGACCCCCTCCTCGTCTTCGAGGAGCGCCCAGAGCAGGTGTTCCGCGTCGAGCTGCTGGTTCCCCTTTCGCTCGGCGAGCCTCTGCGCCTCCTGCAGTGCCTCCTGGCTTTTTATCGTGAATTTGTCCATATGTTCCTATGACCTCCTTGTCTTCGCTTTCGCGTCTTGTTCGTTCCGCGGCGGGTGGCTCAGTCCTCGGAGAAAATGTTCCGCAGTTTCTTGACGAACATCTTGCGGACGTCCTCTTCGAGAAAGCGCATCATCTCTTCGGTTTCCCGTTGGAACGCCTCGAGCCGATTCCTGAGCCGGAGGATGATCTCGACGCCGGACCTGTTGACCCCAAGCTCCCGCGTCAGCCGCAAGATCATCGCCAGCTTCTCGACGTCCTCCATCGAGTAGAGCCGCGTTCGATTTATCCTCTGGGGGGTGATCAGGCCCTCACGTTCGTAGAGCCGCAGGGTCTGTGGATGGACATTGAGCATCTTCGCGACGACGCTGATCATGAAGAGCGGTTGTTTTCTGTCCCTCGCTTCCCTCATGTGTGCATCAACCTTTCCCTCGGGGATTCTTTGTACAGTGCGTCAATGTCTCTTACCTTTGCCTTCCCGTCGGCGTCGAGATTCCTCGGTACCGCGATTTTGATGACGACGTACTGGTCTCCCCGGCCCCCCGTCTTCGGCGAGGGAAATCCTTTGCCCTTCAGCTTGAAGCGCTGACCTCCCTGCGTCCCCGGGGGGATCGTCATGGCCGCGACACCGTCGATGGTCGGCACCTCGACCTTCGCGCCGAGCGTCGCTTCGCCGAACGTCAGCGGCAGATCGACGTACACGTCGTTTCCCTTCCGCGTGAAGACGGGGTGCGGTTTCACCGTGATGTCGATGTAAAGATCGCCCGGTGGTCCGCCTCCGGTGCCGGCGCCTCCCATCCCTTTCAGTTTGACCCTCGAACCGGTATCGGCGCCGGCGGGTATTTTCACCCTGAGCGTTTCGGTCCTTGCCGTTTTTCCGCTTCCGCCACACGCCGGGCAGACTTTCGTCACTTTCTTCCCCGTTCCTCCGCACTCCTTGCAGGGCTGTGAAAGGCTGAAAAACCCTTTCGCGGTTTTCACCGCGCCGCTCCCTTTACACGCGCTGCAGGCCTGCGATGATTCCGCGCCGGAGCCGTTGCAGGACGGACAGGTGACTTCCCGATTAAAGGTGATGGTCTTCGTGACACCAGAAAACGCCTCTTCGAGGGACAGCTCGATGCCGGTGACCATGTCGGCGCCCCTCGCCGCGTACATATCCGGCCTCGCCTTTGCGCCGAAGAGGTCCGCAAAGATGTCGCCGAAGCCGCCGAACTCGAACCCCTCTCCGAAATCGTGCGTCCTGAAGCCTTCGAAGCCGGGCCCTCCGGTCCGGAACTGCGCGCTCCCGAAGCGGTCGTATTCGGCTTTCTTCTTCGGATCCCCGAGTACCTCGTACGCCTCGTTGATCTCCTTGAATTTCTGTTCGGCGACCTTGTCGCCCGGGTTGAGGTCCGGGTGGTATTTCCGCGCGAGCTTCCGGTACGCCTTCTTGATCTCCTCGGGAGGCGTGTCTTTCGTGACCCCGAGAATCTTGTAGTAATCTTTCTCTTCTCCCGCCATCGTTCCTCCAATGAAGTTCATCATAACTCTTGAGTAACTTTTTGTCAAGACTACTGCTACGATATATAATAAGGTCTGGTCCCCGGTCTTCGTGTACATGACCGGTGGCGTCTGCGCGGGAATGCACCTCGAGACTTCGGATGGTGCCCCGGTCCGGCCGATCCGCCGGGGCCGGTGACGGGGAAGGCAGGTGAAAGACCTGTCCTAAGAGGGCGGAAGTGTGGTATGAATAATCTGAACCGAGGGATGCGCATGAACCCGCGCCATATCATCGAGAAATACTACCCGCGGGAATCGCCCGCGTATTGCATCCTGATCGAACACAGCGAGAGGGTCGCGGACAAAGCGGTCCGGATCGCGGAGCGGCTGCGCGGTTTTCACCCGGATACGGACTTCGTCCGCGATGCCGCGATGCTCCACGACATCGGCATCCTCTTCACGAACGAGCCGCGCATCGCGTGTTTCGGCGACAAACCATACATCTGTCACGGATACCTCGGCCGGGAACTCCTCGAGCGCGAGGGGCTCTGGGCGCACGCACTCGTCTGTGAGCGGCACGTGGGGGTCGGCATCAGCGCCGAAGAGATCGAGGCGAAGAATCTGCCACTCCCCATGCGCGATATGGTCCCCGTGTCGATCGAGGAGAAGATCATCTGCTATGCCGACAAGTTCTTTTCGAAGGACGGTCACTTCCTCTCGCGGGAAAAGCCCCTCGAGCGGGTGAGACAGGAAATCATGCGGTACGGCCCGGATAAAGTGGAGAGGTTCGATGGGTGGGCGCGCTTATTCGGGCGGTGATCCGCCCGCGTAATCGATCCGCTCGAGAAAAAGACCGTGCGGCGGGGCGGTCGGTCCGGCCTCGCTCCTGTCGCGCGACAGCAGGATCGGGCGCATTCGTTCGGGCGGTATCTTCCCTCGCCCGATTTCGACGAGCGTTCCCACGATATTCCTCACCATGTGCCTGAGGAAACCGTTCGCTTCCACGTGGACGGTAATGAACGTTCCCGGGAGGCGAGTTCCCATGAAGGTCATCTGTTCAGTGTGCGCGAGGCGAAGGAGGAAGATCGTTCTCACGGGATCCTTCACGTTGCCTCCGGCTGCCATGAATGCCGAAAAATCATGCTCTCCTCCGAGCGCGAGCGCGGCGCTCTCCATGGAGCCTAAGTCGAGCTTGTGCGGGACTTCCCACGCGTACTTGAAGAGAAACGCCGACGTCGTCCCCCGGGGCGCGAGGACGTACACGTAGCGTTTCCTGATCGCGTCGTTCCGTGGGTGGAATTGGGCGTGAACCTCTTCCGCCGAGAGGACTCGCACGTCGCGCGGCATCGTGGCGTTCAGCGCCCTTTTGATCGTTTCGCAGTCGAGGGAGGACCTCGTTCTGAATGCGGCGACCTGCCCGAACGCGTGAACGCCCGCGTCGGTTCTGCTCGCGCCGATCACGGCGGTTCGCTCGCCGGCGAGCCGCGAAACGCGTTCCTCGAGGAGGCCCTGTATCGTGCGCGCATCTTTCTGGATCTGCCAGCCGTGGTAAGCCGACCCATCGTACTCGAGGAGCAGCTTGATCGTTCTCACAACGGAGATATTATGACCGCCAGCGTCTCACCGAGACAAGGGAGCAGACGGGGCGTCTCGGTCTTCCCAGGCGTACCGTCCTGACATGGTGCGTCCGGTCGGCCGCCGGCGCGCACATCAGTTCATGCCACCGGCACCGGCAACCGACGTCGAATCAATGGCGCGCGCTATTTGATAGAATACTATCAGTATGGACGCGTCCGATATCGCGAATCTCGCGGCTCAGGTAAAACGAAACTGCAATATTTCGGACGCGAAGTTCTGGGGGTACTATTCCCTCTGCGGGATGCTCCTCAGGCTTCGCGAACTCTACCGGATCGAAAACGGCATTCGGCCCTATGAAAAAATCCAGAGCGATGGTGTCGGCGCCTGGATCACCGAGCGGGAGAATCTCTGGCGGGAGCTGGAGGACAAGGAGTACGAAGAGATTGCGATCGGGAACGCGCGCTTCGGCCCTTTTTCGGCCGAATCCATCAACGACCTCCTCGGGTCGGAAGGGTTGCTCTACGGAGCCGGGTACGGGCTCCACATGAAGCCCGTGTTTTTCCTCGCGGATATCCAGTCGTCACGGACGGTCAATGGATTCCGGATTTACATCGCCGGGCGGGAATACGCGCGCGATCTTTCGGAGAACCCGGCCATGCTCCAGAGCAAAACGATCATCGTGCGGGCGGACATGATCCGCCTCCTGCTCTGGCAACGGTTCGAAGAATTGCGGTGCAACGCGGCGAAGGACGCGCTCCGCTGTGCGTTCGCCCGGTACGGCATATCCCCGGATGACGCACCTTCCGAGGTGACCTACGAACGGATGCGCGCGGTTGCCGAAGCGGAGGCCGAGACGTTCGTTTTCCACGAGTTGGGAGAGGCCGCCGAGAACGTGCGGCTCGGGCGCGAATGGAAAGATCTCCTCGCCGAACTCTCGGACGGAAGGACGGGCCTTTTCGCACGTGGCGTGAAAGACGTTCTTGCGGATACGACCGAAGAGGGCATGCTCAGGCACATTATCGACCATCGCAAGGAAGGCTCCCTCGGTTTTTACGTGGTGTTTCTCGGAGGGATCAGGAAAGTGCTCTTCCCCGAGATCACTTCCGCATTCCGTGTCTTCATCGAAACGGGAGACTGGGAGTGCATCGAACGGGCGCGGATCGAAGGACGCGAGAGGGCCGAAAGGTACGCGGCACGATTGCTCGAACTGTACCGCGAGAAGCGAAACGGCACGACTCTCGCCGATTCGATCGAAGAAGAGTTACTGAAGAGCCTCCTGCCGTAAAGGTGTTTCTTCGGCATCCAGCCATATGCTGAAACATGTTGGACGGCAGTGATCGTATCGTTATCCCCGTGAATGCATGAATTGAACGGGGGAGTGTAACGGTATCGATTCCTCTCGGAAAGATTTCTTGAATAATCGCACACCAGCGAGTAGAATTATTTTCGTATGAGGCTGCTCAAAACGCGGAGAGAACAGGAAAGATTTCTCGGCATTCTCGCTGCCCGCGCCGCCGGTCCGGGCCGGGAGATCGAGTCGACGGTCCGGAAGATTCTCGATGAGGTAAGAAGAGAGGGCGATCGGGCAGTTCTCCGGTACACGAAGAAATTCGACTGGGAAAAAACGAATCGGCTCGCGGTGTCGCGCCGCGAGATCTCGTCTTCCGCGGACAAAGCGGGCAGAAAGGTCATCAGGGCGCTCGCGGTCGCGGCGAGGCGCATCAGGGCATTCCACGAGCGCCAGCGCGAAAGGTCATGGACGGTCTCTTCGCAGGGTTCCGCGCTCGGCCAGATCATCCGCCCGCTCAATCGGGTGGGTGTGTACGTGCCAGGAGGAAAGGCGTCCTATCCGTCGACCGTTCTGATGAATGCGATTCCCGCGCTCGTCGCGGGCGTGAAGGAAATCGCCCTCTGCGTCCCGATGCCCGGAGGGCAAATGAACCCCGCCGTGATGGCCGCGATCCGGCTGCTCGATATCGCCGAGGTGTACCGAATCGGCGGCGTCCAGGCGATCGGAGCGCTCGCCTACGGCACGGAATCGATCGGACACGTCGACAAGATCGTCGGACCGGGCAACATTTACGTCGCGACCGCGAAAAAGATGGTGTTCGGTTCCGTGGATATCGACATGATCGCGGGGCCGAGCGAAATTCTCGTCATCGCCGATAGCTCGGCGAACCCGGCCTTTGTCGCCGCAGACCTCCTCGCTCAGGCGGAACACGACGAACTCGCTTCTTCCGTGCTGGTCACGGATTCCTCAGCGCTTGCGAATGCGGTCCGGAGAGAGATCGACGCGGGGCTGTCCAGGTTGGGGCGGGAATCGATCGCGCGGCGGTCCCTCGAGGCGTACGGCGGAATCTTCGTCACGGCCGGCGTGGAAGAGTCCGTGGCGATCGCCAACAGGATCGCTCCCGAGCACCTCGAGATCATGACGCGGAGGCCGTCACGGCTCCTGCCGCAGATACGGAATGCGGGCGCCATTTTTCTCGGCCGGTGGACGCCGGAAGCGCTCGGAGACTACGCGGCCGGACCGAACCACACGCTCCCTACGGGCGGCACGGCCCGCTTCTCGTCTCCTTTGGGGGTGTACGACTTCGTCAAACGGTCGAGCGTCGTGCGGTTTTCGAAGAAGGGGTTTCTCGCCCTCGCCGACACGGTGAAAACGATCGCGGACGCGGAGGGACTCGAAGCGCACGGTTACGCGGTTCGCGTGAGGGAAGGACGCGCGCGGTGACCCGTGCCCCGAGATGCCCGGTTCCACCGGCGTCGAGGCGCGCTGTGTGCCGCATGAGCGACACGTGCGGAAAGGTCGATCGTCTACGCGAGGAGATCGGTGCCGGAAGAGGATAGGGTCACGTTTCGGACGTCGGGAGAACGGCCCGACAGCGCCGGCAGGGCCGTATCAGGGTCGTTCAAACAGGCAATACTCCACACGCTCCGGTTTTCCCTCGCGAAGGTGCCCGGGAATGCGACGCCGAACGACTGGTATCACGCACTCGCGCTCACGGTGCGCGACAGGCTGGCGCAGCAGTGGATCGATTCGATCCGGAAATATACGGAAGAGGCGACAATTGTCGGGTACCTCTCCGCCGAGTATCTGAACGGGCCTCAGCTCGCGCACACCCTCGTCAATCTCGGGATCTACGAGGAGGTTGCGCTCGGCCTTGAGGAACTGGGTCTCCGACTTTCCGATCTTCTCGAGTGGGAGGAAGAGCCCGGGCTCGGGTTCGGTGCGAAAGGAGAGGTTGCTTCTTCTCTGATGGATTCCCTCGCCACACTCGAGATCCCCGCGATCGGCTACGGGCTGCGGTACGAGTTCGGGCCGTTCCGGCAGGAGGTCAGAGACGGCTGGCAGGTCGAAATGACCGATCGGTGGACGGCGCCCGGCAATCCGTGGGAGATCCGCCGTCCGGAGATCGCGTATACGATACAACTCGGCGGCACGACCCAGTCGTATTACGATGAACGCGACTGCTTCCGCGTCCGGTGGATTCCCAAGTTCGCCGTGAGAGGCACCGCGTACGACATGCCGATCCCGGGGTATCGCTCGTCCGTGACGAACCTGCTTCGCCTGTGGCGGGCGGAGGTGATCGACTCCTTCGACTACGAGAGTTTTCGTTCCGGCGATTATTTCAGCGCGCTGAACGAAAAGATCGCGTCCGAGTCGATCAGCAAGATTCTCTATCCGGACGATGAACCGTACGCGGGCAAGCAGCTTCGGCTCGCTCAACAGTACTTTTTCGTCTCGTGCGCGCTCCAGGACATGATACGACTCCACCTTCTCCGGTGGAAGCCGATACACGATTTCGCCGGGTCCTTCGCCATTCATCTCAACGACACGCCGCCGGTGATCGCGGTGGCGGAACTGATGCGGCTGCTCGTGGACGAGCACCTCGTGAGCTGGGACAAGGCGTGGTACATTACGCAGAACGCTTTTTCGTGTACGAGTTACGCGACGCTGCCCGAGACCCTCGAGAAGTGGCCGGTCCCGCTCTTCGCGAACATCCTCCCGAGACATCTCGAGATCGTCTATGAAATCAACCGGAGGTTTCTCGACGAAATCTGGCTCACCTCTCCGAGCGACGGAGAGAGGGCTTCGCAGTTGTCTCTCATCGACGAGAGCGACCAGAAATACGTCCGCATGACGCACCTCGGCATTCTCGGGAGCCACGCCGTCAGCGCGGTGTCGGAAGCGCATGGCCGACTGCTCGCATCCTCGTTGTTCGGCAATTTCCACGCGCTCTACCCGGAGCGGTTTTTCCGCGTAGCGGGCGGCGTGTCGCCGAGGCGTTGGATCGCGGTGAGCAACCCGGAACTCGCACGCTTGATCTCGAGCGTGATCGGGGATGAATGGATGCGCAACCCGCAGGAGCTGGAGCACCTCGCGGCGTACGCGTCGGACCCGCATCTCATGGAGAAGTGGCGGGCATTGAGGCGCGAGTGCAAGTGCCGGCTCGCGGCGACGGTCGCCGAAAAGACGAGGGTCAAGATCGATCCGGATACGCTCTTCGATGTCCAGATAAAACGCATCCACGAATCGAACCGGCAGCTCCTCAATCTGCTCCGCGTGATCGCGCTCTATGAACGGATCAGAGAGAATCCACGGGAAGAGGTCGTGCCGCGAACGTACCTGTTCGCCGGAAAAGCGTCTCCCGGCTATTTCATGGCGCACCTCATCGTGAAGTTGATCCACGCCGTCGCTCACGTGATCAACAGCGACGCCACGGTCGCCGGCCGTTTGACGGTCGTTTTTTACCCGGACCTGAACGTGAAACAGTTTCGGAAGCTCTGCCCGGTCGCGGACCTCTCGGAACAGATCGCCACGGCGGGGAAAGACGTGGCTGGGCTCGGGGCGATGAAGCTGTCCATGAACGGAGCGTTGACGATCGGATCGCGGAACGGTCCCATCCTCGATATCGCGAGGAAAGTGGGAGAGGGCGACGCGTTTCTCTTCGGGCTCTCCGCTGAAGAAGTCGCGTCGCGGAAAGCGGAGGGCTATGCGCCCATGGACATCTATCGGGCGAACGGCGAGATCCGGAAAGCCATCGACCTCATACGGAGCGGCTTCTTCTCGAGGGAGGATGTGACCCTCTTCAAGCCGCTCGTCGACTCGCTCCTCAATCGCGACGAGCACATGGTTCTCGCGGATTACGAGGCGTATCGCGAGTGCCAGGAGAAGGTGAGCGCGCTCTGGAACGATAAGAAGAAGTGGACGAAGCTGTCTATACGCACGGTCGCGGGAATGGGAGCGTTCTCATCCGACCACGCGGCGCGTGAATACAGCGAGAAGATCTGGCACGCTGTGCCATCGAAAAAAGGCCGCCCTGCAGAGGGCAAGGAGCGTTCATGAATACGAAGGGATTGTCAGAGATCGTGCAGTCCACGTCGCTTCTCAGCCAGGTCGTCGGTGCGGAGAAACTGTTTCTTTCCGGGCGGAGGAAGCGAGGCGAGGACCTCGAGAGCGCGGTGCGGTTTTTCCTCGAGTTCCTCCACGGGTTCGAGAGTTTCGAGTTCGAAGGTCCCTGCGTGACCGTATTCGGCTCGGCGCGGTTTCCCGAGAGGCACCGGTACTACGAACTCGCCCGCGAGCTTGGGAGGGCGCTCGTCCAGGCGGGGTACGCGGTCATGACGGGCGGAGGCCCCGGCATCATGGAAGCGGCGAACAGGGGAGCGAAGGAGGCGGGCGGGCTAAGCCTCGGCTGCAATATCAAACTTCCCTTCGAGCAGAAACCGAATCCCTATCTGGACAAGTTCATCGAATTCGAGCATTTTTTCGTGCGGAAGGTCATGCTCGTGAAATACTCGTGCGCATTTGTCGTCATGCCCGGTGGGTTCGGCACGCTCGATGAGGCATTCGAGGTTATTACGCTCGCGCAGACCGGGAAGCTCGAACGTTTTCCGGTCGTCGGAATGGTGAGGGATTTCTGGGATCATCTCCGCCGTTTTCTCCACGACACGTTGCTCGCTGAAGGCACCATCAGCGGCGAGGATCTGGATTTGATCCACGGCGCGAATACCGTGGAGGACGCGATCAGGATCATCCGCGGGCTTTCCCGCGGCACGTTTTGACTGATATGGGGAAACGGAAAGACGTCGGGCGGGTCGTGCGCGACTTCAAGATCCGCCAGAACCGGCAGTTTTTCGCGATAGGGCTGACGCTCTTGCTCCTCCTCCTGCTCACGCTCCTCTACTCGCGGCCCGACCTGTTCGGAATAGTATCGAAGAACCTGGTGATCCTCGCGCAGGTCGGCGTCATCGGCGCTTTTGTCGCGTTCAGCGCGCGGAACTGGCGTTGCCCCTCCTGCGGCAAGTATCTCGGCGGCAACATCATCCGGCGGGTGTGCGGTCATTGCGGAGCGAGACTCTCCTGACCGGGGAAGACCGGACGTTGCCGGGACAATGACGTGACTCAGTGAGAGAGGAGAATGGGGAGCAAACATCGCATCAAATTCAGGAAAAGGTCGTCGCAAAAGCCCGTGCCGGATAAGCCCCTCGAGGAGATTATCAGGGAGTTGCGGGAGCAGGTTCTCCGCCCGGATGATTATCGCGAGCAGTCACTCAGAATCCACGGGCTGATCTGCGCCAAGTGCGGGCGGGAGTTCGAACCGAAGGATCGCCGCCTGCTCACGGTCCACCATAAGGACGGGAATCGCCTGAACAACCCTCCCGACGGGTCGAACTGGGAGAACCTCTGTATTTACTGCCACGATGACGAGCACAGCAGGGGGCTCCTCGGCGATTATTTCGGGGGCACGTGACCGACGATTGCCACCGCGCCCGTCGTTCGAATATCGGCATAATAAAGCCGTTCGAACACTCTGTCCCATCACTATCCCCGTGGATTCATGCATTGAACGGGGAAGTCTGCCTTCGCCCGGGTCAGTGCAGGGGCGAGAAGACGATCTCTTCGACCATCCTGCAGACCTCAGCGGGGCTCTTTCCCCGGTAATCGTCGATGCGGACGGCGGGATGCACGATGACCGACACCTGCACGTTTTTCCGGGAGCAGACCTTGAGGAAATTGTCCGCCATCGACTGAGGTTTCTCCCACACGACGTCCGGCTCTTCCCGGTAGCGGAGCGAGACGGGGAGGATGGTGAGTTCGGGATTCAACTCGATCACCTTGAACAGCCCTCTGTAGAACGGCAGCCGTTCCGCGCTGCGGCTGGTCGTGCCCTGCGGGAAGACCGCGATGCGCCGGCCGGTGCAGGTACCGGCGATCGTTTTTATGAGCGCGAAGCGTTCCCGGTGCGAGTCCCTCCGCAGAAAGACCGTCCCCATGAGGGACGCGATCTGTCCGATCACGGGATACCGCCGCACTTCCGCTTTGCTCACGAAGACGGTCCCGAAGGACGACGAGAGAACGAAAATATCGAGAACGCTCACGTGGTTGGCCACGATGAGGACGCCTCCCCTGTTTCCACGCAAGGCTCTTCCCTCCATGGGCTTTTCGACATGAACGCGCAAGATCGTGAGGCATAGGGAGGAGTAGAATCGCAGCATGGGCGGTCCTATCCGTCTCCTCAGGGGGAAGGCGGCGAGGAGAACGAGGAGATAGAGCGGCGCGAGCGACACCGTGACAAGAACGAGGAGACCCGCTTTCGTCAGTACCCTCAGAAACGGCATCCGGCGTCAGACATCTTTTATCTTCTCGATGATGCGCGTGGTGGAAATGCCCTCGACGTACGGGAGCGCGTGGGTTTCGGGAACGATGTCGGAACCGACGATCTCTTCTTTTTTCCAGTCTCCGCCCTTCACGAGCACGTCGGGACGGAGTTCGGAGATCAGCGCGTACGGTGTGTCCTCGTCGAAGAGGACGACGTAGTCGACCATGTCGAGCGCTGCGAGGATCTCGGCGCGCTGGTCCTGGGGAGTGATCGGCCTGTTCGGTTTGATGCGCGCGACGGAGGCATCGGAATTGAGCCCGACGACGAGCACATCGCCGAGGGCTTTCGCCTGCTTCAGATAGCGGACATGTCCGACGTGGATGAGGTCGAAACAGCCGTTCGTGAAGACGATCTTTTTGCCATCGGCCCGAAGCGCGCGGGCGATTTCGGGGAGCGTGCGCCTGTCCGCTATCCTGCCCATGCCGAACGCGCCCCGGCCTTTACGGGAATGGCTTCCCGGTTATCAGGCGCATCACGTCGTTATACATCACCACCGCCATGAGGGTGAGGAGGAACGCGAGCCCTATTCGCTGGCTCACGGCGATCACCCTCTCGCTCAGCGGCTTCTTTCGCAGCGCCTCGATGCCGAGGAACAAGAGGTGGCCACCGTCCAGTATCGGTATGGGGAGGAGGTTCAGCACGCCGAGGTTGACATTGATGATCGCCATGAAGAGGAAGAAGTTGAGGATGCCGCGCGATGCTTGCTCGCCGGCCATCTGGACGATCATGATCGGTCCGCCCACCGTCTCCATGGGGATCACGCGCTGGATCAGTTTGACGATCGCGACGACCGTGAGGACGCACATTTCGGCTGTCTTCACGACGCTGTCGCGCGCTGCCTGGAAGACGGACATTTTCTTGACGACCGTGCTGCCGGACGGCTTGATCCCGATCAGGCCGACCTCTTTCATCTCCCCGAAGAGGTTCGCGACGTTTTTCCTTTCCGGGGTTATCGCGATCTCGAGCTTCGCCGAATCACGCTGTATATGGAAGGTCATGGTCTTGCCGGGGTTCTTATGGATGATCTCGGTCATCTCGTCCCACTGGTTCACGGGCGTTCCCTCGATGGCTACAATCCTGTCGCCTTTCGTGAGCCCGGCCTTCTCTGCGGGCGTATCGGGGAGCACGCTCCCCACTTCGGGAAGGAGGGCGGGAAGACCCGTCACGAAGACGAAGAAGAAGATGACGACCGCCGAGAGAATGTTGAACAGAGGACCGGAAAAGACGATCGCGAACCGTTTCCACACGGGTTGCGATGTGTACGCAAAGGGTTTTTCCGATTGGTCGAGTTCTTCCCCGGGATTTTCACCGAGCATTTTGACGTAGCCGCCGAGCGGTATGGCGGATATCCGGTACTCCGTGTCCCCCCGCTGGGTGCTGATGATTTTCGGACCGAAGCCGAGGGAGAATTTCAAAACCCTCACGCCCATACGCTTCGCGACGAGGAAATGTCCCACCTCGTGGATGAAAATGATGATGCCGAGTAGGATTACTGCCGACAGAAGAGACATAAACGGCTACCTGCCTCCCAACGCGCGAATGAGATACGGTGACACACCACTCATTATGATAACGTTTTGATGATCTTTTCTGCCTGTCTTCTCGCCCACCGGTCCGCGTCGAGCACGACGTGCAGCTCCGAATCCGGCAGCGCGGAATGCTCTTCCATCGTCCTCTCGATGATGTGCGGAATTTCCGTAAACCGTATCGACCCTCTCAGGAACGCGTGCACCGCGACCTCGTTTGCAGCGTTGAGGACGGCGGGCATGGTTCCGCCGCGTTCGAGCGCGGCGTACGCGAACGCCAGACAGGGGAAAAGGGATTTCTCCGGAGTTCTGAACGTGAGCGTACCGATCTCGTGGAGCGCGAGGCCCTCGATCACATCGTCGATCCGCCCCGGGTAGGTGAGCGCGTACGCGATGGGGCCCTTCATGTCGGGCACCGAGAGGTGTGCGATGCAGCTCCTGTCCGAGAATTCCACGATCGAGTGGATGATGCTCTGCGGGTGAATCAGGACGTCGATTTTTTCGAGCGGCAGGCCGAAGAGGTGGTGGGCCTCGATCACTTCGAAACCCTTGTTCATGAGCGTCGCCGAATCGATCGTTATCTTCTTCCCCATCTTCCACCGTGGGTGCCGCAGGGCTTCTTCCGGAGTGACGGACGCCATGTCCCGCAGACTCCTCTCGGCGAACGGGCCGCCCGAGGCGGTCAGGATGACGCGGCGGACCGACCCCTTACGGTGTCCTTCGATGCACTGGAATATGGCGCTATGCTCGCTGTCCACGGGGATGATTTTCGACCGGTGCCTCTTCGATTCGCTCATGAGGATTCGTCCGGCCATGACGAGAGATTCCTTGTTCGCGAGGCCGACCGTTTTCCCCGCTCTCACGGCGGAAAGCGTGGGAATCAGTCCGGCGGCGCCGACGATCGCGGAGAGCACGAAATCTGCTCCCTCGAAGGCGGCCGCACGGGCGATGCCTTCTTCCCCCGAGAGGATCTCGACCGCCGCCGATCGTCTTCTCCCGATCTTCCTTCGCAGCTCCTTTTCGGTTTCGCGGTTCGCGACGGCGACCACGTCGGGTGCGAACAACGCCATCTGCCTGTCGAGGAGGGCTACGTTCGTACCGGCCGTCAATACCGATACGCGAAAACGGTCGGGATGGGCCGCGACGATCTCGAGCGCGCTCCTTCCGATCGATCCCGTGGAACCCAGTATGGCGACGCGTTTCGTCGTCACGGGCTCGTCGCCCCCCGGAACGAACTACCCGCGGTAGGAATCCAATGCAATCCGGCCAAAGTCTTCATCCCATGCCTTTCACGATCCAGTAGAGGACGGGGCCCGCGAAGAGGACCCCGTCGATTTTGTCGAGTATGCCGCCGTGTCCGGGAATGATTCCTCCCGAGTCCTTCACCCCCGCATCGCGCTTGAACATGGACTCGACGAGGTCGCCGACAATGGCGAGAGCGCCGACGACGAGACCGAGCGACAGAGCACGCGCTATCCCGAGGGAGGGGATAAAAAGGGAGCGCAGGAGCAGAGCGCCGGCGAGGCCTCCGGCGAGCGAGCCCCATGCGCCGGCGACCGTCTTGTTCGGGCTCACCTCCCGGTAGAGTCTCCGCTTGCCGAATCCCTTCCCGATATAGTACGCGAACGAATCAGCGGCCCATACGGTGCCGTAGAGGAAGAGGATCCACTCGGGCCCGATGAGCCTGAGCTTCACCTGGAAAGACAACAGGAACGGGATATAGACGAGACCGATGATCGGCGCCGCGCTCTCGGCGAGCGCGGAGGAAGGGTCTCTCTTAATGAAGAGCCTCATCGCGAGGAGCGCGAGGACGGTGAGCGCGAGCGTGTGGGCGGTCAGAGCCTCTCTGAAGAAGACGACGAGGAGAATCGCGGCACCCGCGGCGATGGCGGCGAATCTCAGGGCCGGTTCCGCCCGGAACATCGCGCAGAATTCGGAAAGGGCCAGGAGAGAGACCGCGAGGAGGAGGAGGACGAAGAACCACGCCGGAAGGAACACGACCGCCACATAAAAGAGGGGGAGGAGGACGGCCGCGACCGCGAGTCTCTTAGCGTGCATTGGGCCTCACCGGGACCGAGCCGAACCTCCGTTCCCGCTGCTGATAGTCCTGTATGGCGTACAGAAATTCCTCCTTTGAGAAGTCGGGCCACAGCGTGTCGGTAAAATAGAGTTCCGCGTACGCCCCTTGCCAGAGGAGAAAATTGCTGATCCGTTTCTCCCCGCTCGTTCGGATGATGAGGTCAGGCTGGGGCAGGCCCGCGGTGTCGAGAAAAGATTCGAAGACCGTTTCCGTGACGGCGTCGGGCGAGATGCCGGCGCTGAGGATCCGCTTCACCGCTCTCACGATCTCGTCCCGCCCGCTGTAGCTGAGGGCCGTGACGAGCGTCATGCCTCTGTTCGAGGCCGTTTTCTCTTCCGTCTTTTTGATGATGTCCTGTATGTGTTCTGGGAGCCGAACGATGTCGCCGATCGCTTTGAAAACGATGCCCTCTTTCATGAGCTTCGCGAGCTCTTTCTCGAGGTACAGCTCGAGGAGCCTCATGAGCGTGGAAACTTCCGCGGACGGCCTCCGCCAGTTCTCGGTCGAGAACGCGAAGAGGGTAAGGGTCCGCACGCCCAGCTCGGCAGCGCACTCGATCACCTCTTTCGACCGTTCGACGCCACGCCGATGCCCTTCGATCCGCGGAAGGCCGCGCAATTCGGCCCACCGTCCGTTTCCGTCCATGATGATGCCCACGTGGGGAGGGATGCGACCACCGAGAAACACCGGGAACCCTCACATACTTTTGAAGGGATAAACGGATAGTTCCCTTTTGATCGGGTTATCCCCCTTGAGGATGTTACCGGCCCGAATGCCAAAGAGAGGGCTCGAGAGGACAAAGATATTGTTGTTCGTCACCGCGTAATCGAGAAGGGTGCCGTTCACGCCGTCGACGACGGGACGGTCCTCCATCGCGATACCGTTCCAGCGCAACAGCCGGACCTGGGATTTCTTGAACCCAAGGCCTTTCACCATCTCGACGAACGGTATCCTCTTCACGTAGAGCGCATCCTTGCCTTTGATGAACAGCCTGTCTTTCACCGCCCAGGAGCCGCCTTCGGCGATCGCGGAAGGCGCTTTCTTCTTGAACGTCGTGAGAAAATCCCCGACGCGGCCGGAGCTCTTCCAGAGTTTCGTCCCTTTCCCGTCGTACACGGAAAGATAGCCGCCCTCATCGTACGCGAGGAGGAGATCGCCCAAGGCCGGGTCCTTGAAGAAGACGAAGTCGTAAATGTTGACCCCGCCCGGCAGCTTCAGCGGGTCGCCTCTTTTCACGGTCCCGTCCCATTGGAGTTCGAATACGTCTCCGTCGAAACCGGTTTGGCGGGAGTAAGCCTGGGCGTAGAGCCGGTCGTCGACATTCCGCATGAAGACCGAATCACGATAGAGGAGGACGAATCCTTTTCCGTCATATTCGAACACCGAGGAGATAATGCCGTCGCCCTGCATCCCCTCCTCGTAATTCGATACGACCGGTGTGCCTCTCATCGAGGTCACGATGATTTCGTCCCTCCCGTTCTTGTTGAGGTCGATGGCATCGATCCAGATATGATTGTCCCGAGCGCCGCCGGCGATCGTGATCCCTCCGAGGGCCGGGTGGAGGTCCTTGTCCATCGCGTAGACGATGATGTCGTTGCCCGCGCTGAAGATGAGTTCCTTCTTCCCGTCTCCGTCGGCGTCGCACATCACGAGCAGGCGCGCCGACGGCGGCACCTCGAACGCCGTCAGGGGCGCGTGTTTTTCCGTCGAGAAGTATTTTTCCGCGACCGTGAGTTCCCTGGGCAGCGCGTCATCGAGGCGCGCCTCCGCCGAGCCGAACGGGGTCCCGTCGGAAGCCCAGTAAAGGTCTTGGACAAGGGAGGCGCCATCGGCCGCTCTCTTCGTGCGGATGTGGAGCGCCGCGTCCGCGCGCAGCCGGCGGGCCTCTCCGATCACGTCCTCGGCGCGGTCAGGCTCCAGCGCGGTGTCGATCATGTTGAACCGTCCGCTCTCCTTGAGCTTTCGGTAATAGTATTCGGCCACCTGCCAGTCCGTATCGCGCGACTGACAGAAGAGGAGGTTGATCTTCGTCTTGGATATCCTCACCGTATCGCCGACCTTCGCCTCTCCCTCGATCACTTCCCCGATCGCCGTGTACTCTGCGACATCTTTGAGCTGCACCTTCCCGGTGGGGACTTCGAGCTTTCCCAACGGTTCTTTGGTGACAGGGTGTCTGAACGGCGCGTCTTCCCTGAAGACCTGCAACCGCATGCCGGCTTTCGCCCCGCTGTTCGGGCCGACGCTTATGAGTGCCTGTTTCCCTTCCAGCGAAACGATCTTCCCCTGTAACGGCGTAAAGTAGGAAGCGGTCTCACGGAGCAGCCCGTCCAGTGGCGCCCCGTCAGCGAGGGCGTCGGCGCACACGGCAAGGAAAAGGAAGAGCAGAAAAACGAGCGCGAAAGAACGCTGCATGAGAATCGATCGTTGCGTCGTCGATGCCATGACGTATTATACCCTCTTCGCTTCCCTGGCGATGCGGTCGAGGATGCCGTTGAGAAACGTCGCGGCATCAGCCGTGGAATACTTCTTCGCGATCTCGAGCGCTTCGTTGATCGTCACCGCCGTCGGGATGTCTTTTCGATAGACGATTTCGTAGGTGGCGAACCGCAGGATGTTCCTGTCGACGGCCGCCATCCGTTCGAGGATCCAGTTTTCGGCGACCGACTCGATCATGCTGTCGATCTCCCCGAGATGATCGAGCGTGCCTTTCACGAGATGATCGGTGAATTCCCTGATCTCGCGGTCCGCCCTTTTTCCGGACCAGAAATCTGCCATCGCCTTCTCGTGGCGGTCTCTCTCCGTAAAGTCGAGCTGGAAGAGCATCTGGAGCGCGTACTCCCTCGCGCGGCGCCTCTTCATGGGAGCCGTCGCACCGGCGAAAACAGGGGTAACGGGATGCGCGACACCTTACGGCGTCGGCGGAGCGGGGCGTTGATCACGGGATGCTATCATAGCTTTTTCTGGAGCTGAGCCATCTCGATGGCGGTCATTGCGGCGTCCCATCCCTTGTTGCCGCTCTTGGTGCCGGCCCTCTCGACTGCCTGCTCGATCGTGTCGCTCGTGATGATGCCGAACGCGACCGGAACGCCCGTTTCGAGCGAGACGGACGCGATGCCTTTCGAGACCTCGGCCGCGATGTAGTCGAAGTGCGGGGTCGCTCCCCTGATGACCGTTCCGAGACAGATGATGGCGTTGTACGTCCCCTTGAGCGCCATCTTCTTCGCGACGAGCGGTATTTCGAATGATCCCGGAACCTTCGCGATGTCGATGTCGTCTTCGCGCGCGCCGTGCCTGATGAGGGCGTCCATCGCGCCGTCGAGCAGTTTCGCCGTGATGAACTCGTTGAACCTGCTCATGACGATGCAGAATCTCATTCCCTTCGCCTGCAGTTCCCCCTCGAATAGTTTCATTCGGTCCTCCCTGACGCTTGTATTTTCCCTACACGCTGTCGAGTATGTGGCCCAGCTTCTTCTTTTTCGTTTTAAGATAGACGATGTTACGCTCGTTCGGGCTCGTCTCGATCGGCACCCTCGAGACGACCTTCAGTCCGTACCCTTCGAGCCCGACAATCTTCTTCGGATTGTTCGTCATGAGGCGCATCTTGCGCACGCCGAGGTCGACGAGGATCTGCGCGCCTATCCCGTAGTCCCGGAGATCCGGTTTGAAACCGAGCTGGATGTTCGCTTCGACTGTATCGAGCCCCCGGTCCTGGAGTTCGTACGCCCGCAGTTTGTTGAGGAGGCCGATGCCGCGCCCCTCCTGCTTCATGTAGAGGATCACGCCTTTGCCCTCTTTCCGGATCATCTCCATCGCTTTGCGGAGCTGGTCGCCGCAGTCGCACCGGAGGGACCCGAAAATGTCGCCGGTGAGACATTGCGAGTGAACCCTCACGAGCACCTCGTCGTCCCGGCGTATCTCTCCCTTGACGAGGGCGAGGTGGACGTTCGAATCGATCGCGTTTGCGTACGCGATGGCCGTGAAGTCGCCGCCGAAACGGGTCGGCAGTTTGACGGTTGCGATCCGCTTCACGAACATCTCGTTCCTCATCCGGTATTTGATGATGTCCTTGATCGTCACGATCTTCAGATTGTGCCTCTTCGCGAATTCCATGAGTTCCGGGACGCGGGCCATCGTGCCGTCGTCGCTCATGATCTCGCAGATGACGCCGGCGGGGGTGAGCCGCGCCAGCCGCGCGAGATCGACGGACCCTTCCGTCTGGCCGGCCCGCTGGAGGACGCCGCCGGCCTTCGCTTTCAGCGGAAAGACATGTCCCGGCCGCACGAGGTCTTCCGGCTTCGTTCGCGGGTCGATCGCCGTGAGGATCGTCCGCGCGCGGTCCGCCGCCGAAATTCCGGTCGTCACGCCCTTCTTCGCCTCGATCGATACCGTGAACGCCGTTCCGAATGGCGACGTATTGTCGTCGGTCATCATCGGCAGTTTCAGTTCTTCGACCCTCTCCGGCGTGAGGGAGAGACAGATGAGGCCCCGCCCGTACTTCGCCATGAAGTTGATCGCCTCGGGCGTCACTTTCTCGGCCGCCATGCAGAGGTCTCCTTCGTTCTCCCTATCTTCATCGTCCACGAGGATGACCATCTTCCCATTCGCGATGTCGTCGAGTACTTCTTCGATCGTGTTGAATGCGTGTTTTTCCATGATGAAATCCTTTCAGCCGTCTCCCGGCGATTTCCCTCCTCCGGCGATCATCGGTCGAGCGGCCCTGTCGCGCCTCGGAGGGGTTACCGCCCTAAAAATCCTCCTTCGGAGAGGGCCCGCAGAAAGCGCTCATCCCTGTCCGAATCCTTCGCCAATAGTTTCGCCACGTATTTGCCGAGGATATCCGTCTCGATGTTGACCGAATCGCCCGGCCCTTTGAATCCCATGGTCGTCACCTTCGCCGTGTGCGGGATGATGACCAGGGAAAATCCATCGTTAAGTATATCAACAACGGTGAGGCTTATGCCATCGACGGCGACGGAGCCCTTTTCGACGACGTAGCGCATGACCTCCCGCGGGGCTTCGATCTCGAATCTCCACATGTCGCCAATCTGCGAGCGGGAACGGATCGTCCCCACCGCATCGACGTGCCCGGTCACGAAATGACCCCCGATCTTCGAATCGAACCGCAACGCCGGTTCGAGATTCACCCGGTCTCCTGCTTTCAGGCGTCCAAGGTTGGTCGTCCGCACCGTTTCGTGAGAGAGATCGAAGGAGAGTGTCGTGTCGTCCCGCTTCACCACCGTGAGGCAGACCCCGTTGACCGCGATGCTGTCCCCGATGCGTGCCGATGCCGCGAGGGTCTCGGTGCGCAGGCGCAACGAAGCCCCGTCGGCCTTCCTCGTGACGGCGTCGATCCGCCCCATTTCCTGTATCAGGCCGGTGAACACGTCACTCCTCGACGTCGATCGCGAAGTGCAAGGTCTTCTCGTAGAGCCCGAAGATATCGACCGTCTCTTCCCACGCGGTTTCGATGCGCACCGACTTCCCCGCCAGCGTGACACTGATGTCCTCCGCGCCGATCGGGAGCTTCAATTCACGGGCCCTCTCGAGGACTTGAAGCTTCGTTTTCTCGGTGTCCCCGAGGCTGATCCGTGCGAACTCCCGCGCGTCGGAACGAAAAGCCGCGTGCTTGTAGTACGGCATTCCGAACTTGAACCCCGCGTAAACGGAGCAGCCGAGGATGATCATCACGAGAATGAATTTGACAAATCCTCTCTCGTTGCGGCACACGTTTCCCATGGTCAATGTATCAACCTCCCAATCCTGTTGAATCTGAGCCAGTTATCGGGATCCCACGACCAGTAGATGATGAAGGCCTTTCCCCTCACGTCTTTCAGATCGACGACCCCCCAGTACCGGCTGTCGTAACTCTGGTCACGGTTGTCACCCATGACGAATACCTTGTTTTCCGGAAGCAGGACCGGCCCGAAATTGTCGCGCGGGTCGTACGTTCCGGGACGGATCGCTCCGTCGAAATGGTGCGCGTACGGTTCGTGCAGCGCTTTCCCGTTGACATAGACGACCTTGTCCCGCACCTCGATGACGTCCCCTCCCTTCGCGATGACCCGCTTGATGAAGTCCTTCTTCGGATTCTCGGGGTACTTAAAGACGATGATATCACCTCGCTCCGGCGTTTTCCAGACGAAAATTTTCCGGTCGGTGAGGGGTATCTTCGTGCCGTAAATGAACTTGTTCACGAGGATGTGGTCTCCGATGAGGAGGGTCGGAATCATCGATCCCGAGGGGATCTTGAACGCCTGTATGACGTAGGCCCGTATGACGAGAGCGAGGATGAGGGCCGTGACGAGCGCTTCCACATACTCCCACAAGAGTCTCTTTTTGCTTTTCAATCGGTATTCCTCCTTTATGTCGTGACTGTCTCCGCACGAAGCACAGCGAGTCCATGTCTTCATTCCCGAAATGATCTCACGCCTTGATCCCGACCGAACGGAAGACGAGCCCGGCGGCGCCGACAATTCCCGCATCGTCTTTCAGGGTCGAAGGGACGATCCGCACGTCGTCGAACAACTCCCTGAGGGCCCTCCGGGACGCCTCCTTTATCGCCTCCTGCACGTAGAGGTCCCACGCGCCGGTGAGGCCGCCGGTGAGAATGACCGCCTCGGGACTCATCAGGTTGACGATGTTCGCGATACCGATGCCGAGGTGCCTGCCCGCGTTCTTGAGGAGTTCCCGCGCGAGGCCGTCACCGTCGAATGCGGCCCGGTGGATATCTTCCGTCGTGAGTTTGTAGAAATTCCCGCCGCAGTAAGATCTGAGGACGCTCTCCCTGCCGCTCTCGAGGGCGGCGCTCGCGCGCGCGAGGATCGCCTTCGCCGACGCGTACAGTTCGAGGCAGCCGTAGTTGCCGCAACCGCATTTTTCACCGTCTCCGACGATACTCATATGCCCGATTTCGGCTGCGATGCCGAGCAGCTCCCCGCCGTGGACGATGCCGCCGCCGATGCCTGTGCCCAGCGTGAGGAGGACGAACGAGGAGAGTCCTCTCCCCGCCCCGACCCACTGCTCGCCGGCCGCCGCCGCATTCGCGTCGTTTTCGAGCACGACCGGCAGTCCGAACTTCTCTTCCAGTCCCCCGACGAGGTCGATCTTTTCGACGGCGTGCAGGTTGGGCGAGATGAGCACTCGCCGCTCGGCCCTTCCGATGAGGCCGGCGATGCCGAGCCCTATGCCGGCGACCTCGTCGGAGATCAAGGTCCCCGTGCGTTCGCGAACGGATTCGAGGAGGGTCTCCGGCGTCGGCTCCTTGATTTTTCTGATCAGTTCCCCCTCGCGTGAAACGAGAGCGATTCTGAGGTTGGTGCCGCCGAGGTCGATCCCTATCGCGTAACGTTTCTCACCCATTGCCGTCTTCCCGGAAGACCTCGATCGCGATCTCGGGGCACATCGCCGCGCACATCGCGCACCCCGTGCACTGGTCCGCGCGTTTGATGCAGGCGGGGAAAAACCCCCGTGCGTTGAATTCGTCTTCGAACGAGATGAGGCCGAGAGGGCATGCCTCGATGCAGTATGCGCATCCCTTGCACAGTTCCCGGTCGATCTTGATCATCCCTTTCATGGTTTTCCTTTCCTTGTTTTCAATTCCAGTTCCCCAGCCCCTTCGAGGAGTTCGCGGGCGTGCCTGAGAGAAATGTCCGTCGCGGTCCCGCTCAACATCCGTGCGATCTCGTGCAATCGACCGTTCCCCGAAAGCTCGGTCACGGCGACGTTTACCCGGTTGCTCCCCTGTTTCTTCTCGATCTTCAGGTGCACGTCTCCCCTCGATGCCAATTGGGCGAGGTGCGTCGTGCAGAGGACCTGGTGACTCCGGGAGAGGTTCTTGAGCTTTTTGACGACGGTTTCGGCGGTTTTCCCCCCTATGCCCGAGTCGATTTCATCGAAGATGAGGACGGGCGTGCGGTCGATATCCGCGAAGACGGTCTTCAGGGCGAGCATCACCCTCGAGAGTTCGCCGCCGGACGCGATCCGCGCGAGTGGCTTCGGCGGTTCCCCCGCATTCGCGGAGAAGAGAAATTCGATCCTGTCAACCCCGTGGGGGGACATCTCCCCCTCGCGAATCTCTATTCTGAAGAGCGCGTTCTCGAAAGCGAGGTCCCTCAGCTCGTTCGTGACGAGCCGCTCCATTTCGGCGGCTGCCTCCTTCCTTTTCCCCGAGAGCGCGAAGGCTGCCTCCAAAAGTGCCCTCTCTTTCGCGGCGAGTTCTCGTTCGAGGACGTCCCTGCGTTCGTCGATCGTCTCGAGCGCCAGCAGTTCCGACTCCGCGCGGTTCCTGTAGCGCACGATGGCATCGATGCCTTCCCCGTATTTCTTTTCGAGCTTGCGGATGAGGGCGAGACGCTCTTCGACCGCGTCGAGTCTCCCGGGCTCATCCTCGTATGAATCTCTGAATCCCCTGAGGGAACGGGCCGCGTCTTCGAGGAGGGGGAGCGCTGACTCGAGCAAGCCGAGGACATCCGCCGCCCGCTGATCGATCGCGGCCATATCCTGCACTTTCCGGATGATGCGCGAGAGGTGCGTGCTGCACGAATTGTCGGCATCGTAGAGGAGGTCGTACGCGGTGGTCGCGAGTTCTTTCAATTTGCCGGCGTGGCCGAGGACGGCGCGCTCTTCGAGCAGTCGTTCTATTTCGCCGTCCGCGAGGTTCGCGGCGTCGATTTCCCGGATCTGAAAGGAGAGCACCTCCCTCCTGCCCTCGCGATCCTGAACGTTCTTTTCCAATTCGGCGCGCTCACGCGAGAGCGCCGAGACATCGTGATAGAGCCGCTCGACGATCGCTCGATCATCCCCGAGCCGTCCGAAGAGATCCAGAAACTCCCGTTGCTTGTCGGTCGAGAGGAGACTCTGGTGTTCGTGCTGTCCGTGGATATCCACGATTTCCCTCCCCACCTCGGCGAGACTCTGCGCGCTCACCATCGCGTCGTTGATATACGCGCGATGTTTCCCCGAGGCAAAGAGAGACCTCCTGAGGATGAGCCCGTCGGACACGTCAAGGCCGAGATCCGGAAATGCTGCGGTCTCCTGCGGCTCGAAGTAGGCCTGTACGACGGCCTCCTTCTCTCCCGACCGCAGGAAGTCATGCGGGACCTTACCTCCCAGCACGAGGCCGAGTGCATCCACGATGATCGATTTTCCCGCGCCGGTTTCCCCGGTCAGCACGTTGAACCCCCTGTCGAACCTGATCGTCAGGTCATCGATAATGGCGAGATTTTTTATCCTGAGTTCCCGTAACATCCCACGTAACATCCCACTGCTGTCCACAATAGTTCACGATACGGCCGGATGCCGAAGAAACGCCCTGACGACACCCCGTAACGTTACCCGTGCCTGCTTTCACGATGCGGCATACGAGCGCCAACGGGACGCCCGTCATCGAAATGAGGCGTGTCGTGCAATTATCCTGTCGGTTCATGCCGTTAATGCGGTATTGAGCGATACCGGTTCTCCTCATTTGGACGCGTATGGCACATGCGCAATTTTTTAGGCGAGAGGTCAGTACCGGATGTGGAAGCCGTTCTCCGCGCCGTCATAGGGTTCCCAGCGGACATCGATGTGCGAGACCCTCGCTCCGGGCGGCCCGGCGTGGCACTTCTGAATTGCCTGCTCTATCAGTTTCTTGTCGCCTTCGAAGACGGCTTCGACCCGGCCGTCCCTGAGATTTCTGACCCATCCGTTGAGACCGAGAGAATGTGCGATGTCCCTCGTGAATGCCCTGTAGAATACGCCCTGCACTCTTCCATCGATGAACAGATGAGCCCTGGACAATTCCATATCGTGAAATTATAGCACACTCGCGCGGACTTACTCCCCTAAGTACGTCTTCCGGATTCGCTCGTCGTTGAGCAGCTCCCCGCTTGGCCCTTCGAGGGCGACCCGCCCGTTTTCGAGCACGTAGCCCTTGTGGGAGAGCCGTAACGCGGCGCGGGCGTTCTGCTCGACGAGGAGGACGGTGACCCCTTCCCTATTGATCTCCTGGATGGTCTTGAAGATCCTGTGCGCGACGAGGGGCGCCAGGCCAAGCGACGGCTCGTCGAGGAGGAGGAGCTTCGGCTCCGACATGAGGGCCCGTCCGATCGCGAGCATCTGTTGTTCGCCGCCGCTCAGCGTACCGCCTGCCTGTTTCTGGCGGTCTTTGAGCACCGGGAAGAGGGCGAAGACTTTTTCGAGCCTCGACTCGCACCGGTCGGACCCGGATGACCGATTCGGCGAATCGCCACCCCGCCGGGCCGGAACCGCGTAGAGGCCCATCTCGAGATTCTCTCTCACCGTGAGTTTGGGGAAGATCCTCCTGCCCTCCGGCACCTGGCTGATGCCCATCCTGGCAATCGTGTGGGGCGCCAAGCCGGTGATCCGTTCGCCGCAGAAGAAAATGGCGCCCGTGCGGGGTTTAAGCACCCCCGATATCGTCATGAGCGCGGTGGACTTTCCCGCTCCGTTGTTCCCGATCATGCAGACGATCTCGCCCTGCCGGACTTCGATGGAGAGGCCCTTCAGGGCCTCGACCGGCCCGTAGAAGGTGTGGACATCCTCGAGCTTCAGCATCTCCGCGGCCGGCATTCTAATGCTCTTTCCCGAGGTACGCCTCGATGACGACAGGGTCTTTGCGGATATCCTCCGGGAGACCTTCCGCGATCTTCACGCCGTGGTTCAAGACGGCAATCCAGTCGGAAATGCCCATGACCACTTTCATATCGTGCTCGATGAGGAGGATTGTCTTGCCGAGTTCCTTCACCATCGAGATCAGGTTCATGACCGCGGCGGTCTCCTGCGGGTTCATCCCGGCGGTCGGTTCGTCGAGTAAGAGAAGGGAGGGGTCGGTTGCCAGCGCGCGCGCGATCTCGAGCCTCCGCTGGGCGCCGTAGGGAAGGTTGCCCGACATTTTATGCGCTTCGTCCGCCAGCCCGACGAACGAGAGGAACTCGAGGGCCCGCTCCCTGACGGCCCGTTCTTCGCGTCGGAACGATTTCGGCCTGCCGATCGCGCCGAAAAGGCCGGAGCGGCTTTTCGTATGCTCGGCCACCATTACATTCTCGAGGACCGACATGCCTTTGAAGAGCCTGATGTTCTGGAATGTCCGCGATATCCCCTGCTTCACGATGTCGTGGGGTGCGAGCGAGGTGATGTCTCTGTCCGAAAAGTAAATGGTGCCCCTCGTCGGACGCGCGAGGCCGGTGAGGCAATTGAACAGGGTCGTTTTCCCGGCACCGTTCGGACCGATCACGCTCGTGATCTTTCCCGTCTTGACCCTCAGGTCGAGATCTTCGACCGCGCGAACACCGCCGAAATGCATCGCGAGGCCGCGCACGTCAAGGAGATACACGTTTCCCTCCAAAAAGCCCCTGCGGTCTGAAGACCATGAGGATGACGAGGCCCGCACCGAGCGCGAGCATGCGGTATATCTGCACCTCCCGCAAGACCTCCGGCAGGAGGACGAGGATGAACGCGCCGACCACGACACCGGGGATACTGCCGAGCCCGCCGAGAATTACCATGCAGAGGATGAGGACCGATTCGAGGAAGGTGAAACTCTCCGGGGAGACGAACCGCATCTTCGCGGCGAAGATCGCCCCGGCGAGGCCCGCCCAGAACGCGCCGAAGGCGAAGGCATAGAGTTTGTAGAGGGTCGTGTTGATCCCCATCGTGGACGCTGCGATTTCGTCCTCCCGTATCGCTATCCACGCTCTCCCTATCTTCGACGAGCGGACGCGTGCCGTAACGAAGATCGTGGCGAGGGTCGCGAGAAAGACGAGGTAGTAGAAGAGCGTCAGTGTCCCGAGGTGGATCGAGAAGAACGACGGGGGCGCGATGCCGGAGATGCCGTTCGGGCCCCTCGTGAGGCTGTCGAAATTGTTGAGAACGAGCCGCGTGATCTCGCCGAAGCCGAGGGTGACGATGGCGAGGTAGTCGCCGCGCAGGCGGAGTGCGGGCACGGCGAGCAGAAAACCGGCGGCTGTGGAAAGTCCGACGGCGAACGGGAGCGCCGTCCAGAAACCGATTCCCCAGGAGGTATTCAGGAGGGCGTACGCATAGGCTCCGAGCGCGTAGAAGGCGACAAAACCGAGGTTCAGGAGTCCCGCGAAACCGACGACCACGTTGAGCCCAAGAGCGAGAATAACGTAGATGCCAACCATGATCGCCACGTCCAGAAAATAGTCCCGGACGAGGAAAGGGAGGAGGGAAAAAGCGGCGATGGCCGCGTAGGGGAGGGACGGCGAAACGGTCTCCGTGAAGAAGGCCCGATCCGTCAGCCGCCGCATACCGGCTTCGAGGGCCGGGATAACCGTTCGGACGCGCGGGGCGACTTCTTTCCAGGCGCAGAGCGTCGATGACGAGATGAGGAAGAACCACAGGGCGGCTTCCGGCCCCTTGAAGGGGAGGAAGAGCAGAGACAGCCAGAGACCGATGATGAGAGGTTTCACCCGCGCCGGCGTCCCCTTTCCTCGGTTCGATCGAGACGCGGGGAGGGAGAGCGTCGCGGGGTCGCGGAACTGGTATAATCGAGGAGCAAAGCGGGATGTTTACCGCGCACGGCTCCGCGGTCACCTTCTCCGCGCAGGCGGACGTGTCGTTCCATGCAACATATTAGCACAAAGAAAGTTCAGGGAATCAATCACGTGCGGCCCCTGTGCCATCCGTGCTGCGGGGTCTTTTCCGCTTTCCGTTCCCTCCTCTTCCTTGTTCCCCTCGCCATCACGCTCTCCGCTGCCGCCTTTGGAGACGAGGCGCATGCATTCTATGCCCGTGTTTCTCCGAAGGTCGTGAGACAGGGGGACGTCTTTGCGGTTACGGTCAAGAACGTGATAGCATCCCGCGTTCCGACCGTGACGATCGCGGGGAAATCCATCCCGGTCAGCGCGTGCGGCGACGCGTGCTTCGTCGGCATCGGCGCGGTCGATCTCGACGCGAAGACGGGCAAACACCGGGTCGTCGTGAGCGTGGGGATAAGGGTGAAGACTCTCGGTGTGACCGTGAAGAGGGGCGTTTTCCGCACCGTGTCGATGACGCTCCCCGAGGAAAAAGTCATCCTCGGTTCGGCCGACCGGGAAAGAGCGGACGCGGAGCAACGCCGCCTGAACGCCATCTTCGAGGGCGTCTCCGAGAGGTACTGGGCGGGGAATTTCCTCATCCCCCTCGATAACGACATATCTACTCCCTTCGGGACGAAACGCGTCATGAACGACGTGTGGACGAGCGTCCATCGCGGGGTCGACATCAGGGGTGCCGATGGTGACGCGGTGAGGGCTTCCAACGGTGGCAAGGTGGTTCTGTCCGAAGAACTCTTTTTCGGGGGCAACACGGTCATCCTCGATCACGGCCAGGGCATTTTCACCGTCTATATGCATCTTTCTCGCGCGCGCGTTTCGAGGGGCGACACCGTTTCGAAGGGGGAAGTCATCGGCTTCGTCGGATCGACGGGGAGGGCGAGTGGCCCTCATCTCCACTTCGGGGCGAAGGTTTCCCGTATTTCGGTGAATCCATTGTCGCTGGTGAACCTGAAACTTTAGAGAGAGCTTTTTTTAGCGCGCGTTTTGTGCTATGGTAGTGCGTACGCATAAGATAAGGGGGCTGTCCCGGTTTTTTAGGTCGAAGGAGAACGTGACGATCCATCGTGCGTAAGATCATCGTGACGCTCGCGCTCCTCGCCGCCATCGGCGGGAGTGCGTCTTATCCGTATCAGGCAGGATCCTGCTCCCCCTACGCGGATTACAGGTCCTACCGCGGACCGTACTGCTCGCCGGCGTCGTGAAGAGGACCCTGAAGACGGCGTTTTCTCTCTGTGTCTTTTTCCTCCTGTTTCTCATTTCCCCTCTCCTCGCCGCACCGGAAGACGTCGTCGAGATCACGGTGCGGGAGGGCGATTACGTCATAAAGATCTGCGAGGAGTATCTCGAAGACCCGCGCCAGTGGAGAGAGATCGCCCGCATCAACGAACTCAGGAATCCCGATCTCATCTATCCGGGCCAGACCCTCATCATTCCCGTTGCCTTCCTTCGCGGTGTTCGGGAACAGGGGGAAGTCGCGTTCGTACAGGGTGACGTGACGATGCAAGCGCCGGCCAGCAACGAGTGGCTCCCCGTCGGTCTCCGCGCGCTGATCGGCGAAGGGACGAAGATCAGGACAGGCGATATGAGCGCCGTCGAAATCGTCTTCGGGAGCGGGGCATCGTTTCTCCAGAAATCAGACAGTGTGAGCGAGATCGTGAGGATCAGAAAAAAGGGCGATTTCCGCGAGGAGCGGTTGAACATCGTGAAGGGGAGGACGCTCACGAAGATCCGGAAGGCGACGGGGAGGGAACCGCGCTTCGAGATAGAGACGCCCTCGGCCGTGTGCGCGGCGAGAGGAACGCTCTTCAGAACCTCGGTGGACGACGTCGGTTGTACCCGTTCCGAGGTGCTCGAGGGGCAGGCGCACGTCGAGGCGATGCGTCAGCGGGAGGTGGTCTCGGAAGGCGAAGGAACGCTCGTCCGGAAAGGGGAACCACCGTTGAGGCCGAGGAAGCTCCTTCCACCGCCGGGCGTAGGCATTGGCGAGGGGCTCTTCTCGACGCTGCCGCTCAGTGTCGATCTTTTGCCGGTCGAGGGCGCGGTCGGGTATCGTCTCTCGGTATCGAAAGACAGCGAGGGGAAGGAGACGGTGTTCGAAGGACGCGCTGCGGCTGCCGGCCCTGTCGAGGTGCGGTATCTCGATGACGGCAGATATTTCGTTCACGCCGTCGGCGTCGACGAGATCGGTCTCGAAGGCATGCCGTCGGTCCCCGCCGAAATTCGCGTTCGGGTGAATCCGTCCCCGCCGGGGATTCTTTTGCCTATGAAAGATGCGTCGTGCCCCGGGAAGTCCGTCGAAGCGGAATGGCGGGAGGCTCGGGGCGCGGTCGCCTACCGAGTCCAGGTCGCTGCCGATGAGGCATTCTATCGGATGGTCGAGGAGGTTGCCCGCATCGAGGGCCGTACGTTCACGACACGGGAACTCGAGCCGGGCCGGTATTACCTCAGGATTCGGTCGATTGCCGATGACGGGTACGAAGGGGCATGGTCGGATGCCGTCGCGTTTACCGTGAATCCTCCTCCCGAGCCCGTCGGGAAAGGATACTTCAGCGTCTTCCTCGGCATTGCTGCGACGTTCGGGCTCATCTTCGTTCTCCTGCCGTGAGGTGCGTGACCGATGCGAGCCCTCTTTCCGTTCGCGTAGCCGGCCGGACAGGACCGCCATGAACATACAGCTTACGCGCGTCGGCGTTTTCCGTTACGCCGTGATTCTCGCCATCGGGTTTGCCGCACTCCTGATCGCCGATTACGCGGGGCTCTTCGAAGGAATCGATCTCTACCTCTACGATCTCTCATTCCGCATCCGCGGCCCGCTCGAACATGACAGGAATATCGTCATCGCCGCAATCGACGAGAAGACGCTCGATCGGCTCGGGAGATGGCCGATCCGGAGGGAGTACTATGCCCGGTTGCTCGATGCGACTCGTCAGGCCGGGGCAGTCGGGATCGACGTGATCATGGCGGAGAGTTCCGGCGACGACGCCTCGCTGAGGGAAGCGATGACAAGACACGGCAGGGTCGTCCTGCCCGCCTACATCGAAGGCCGGATGATGGTCTCATACCCCGCGGAGACGCTGATTCCCGTGGCAACGGGGCACATCCACATCGAGCAGGGGATAGACGGCGTCGTTCGGACCGTTTACCACGTCCTTGCGTATCGGGATGCCGTCCTGCCCTCATTCGCGTCGGTGCTGAGCCGCATGGTGACGGGCGTTCACGAAGATCTCCGCGCGCCCGCGTCGTCGGGGCCGGAGAGCGATGGCCGAGAACCCATCAGACAGTCGGACCCGATGCACATCAATTTCTTCGGACCGCCCGGAACTTTTCAGCATATCCCGGCGGTCGATATCGTGGACGGGAGCGTTCCGCCGTCTTTCTTCCGTGACAAGGTCGTTCTCGTCGGCGTCACGAGCCCCGGGATCGAGGAGAGAATGGTGACGCCGTTCACACAGGAGAGGGACAGAATGGCGGGAGTCGAGGTCCACGCCCACATCCTGAACAGCATGATGGCGCGCAATGCCATACGGTTCGTGCCCGACCGCGCGAGATGGGCCGGAGCGGCGGCGACCGCACTGCTCTTCTTCTTCCTCTTCGTCCGGCTCGACGCGTGGCGAGCGATGGGAGTGTGGCTCGCCGGTATTTTCCTCATCTCGGCATTCGCGTTCGTGGCATTTAAGAACTCGCACGTGTGGGTGGCCCCGTCGATAGGGTTCGGAGCGCTCGCCTTCGCGTTTCTTGCCGCCTACGTGGCGCGGCTCGAAGAGTTGGGGAGGATGCTCGCCGCGGCAAACGACGAGTGGGACAGGACCTTCAACGACATCAGCGACGCGATCATCGTTCATGATTGCGATTTCGCCGTCGTGCGCGCCAACAAGGCGGCGGACGAGATTCGTCACGCGGGCATCTTCGGGGAGATCGCGGCGAAGTGCCGCGCGTACTTTCTGGAGGGCGAAGGCAAGAGCTTTCCGCTGCGCCTCCCGCCGGAGAAGAGCGGGCCGTTCTCGGACGAACTCTTCGATGCCGAGCGGGGGAGGTATTTCGAAATTCACACGATTCCCCGTCTGGACAAACGGCATCGCGTGATCGGTGTCATCCAGATTATCAGGGATGTCACGGAGCGCAAGCGCGCGGAGGATGCCATCAAGAAGAGCGAGGAGCAGCTCCGCCATTTGACCGCACATATCCAGAGGGCGACGGAGATGGAGAGGACGAACATCGCCCGCGAGATTCACGACGAACTCGGTCAGGCGCTCACCGTGCTGAAGATCGATCTCGCGTGGATCCGGAAACGCCTGCAGGATGATCAGGCGCCGCTCCGCGAGAAACTGGACGCGATGGGGAAGATCATCGACAGGACGATCGCGACGATGAAGAGGATTTCGACGGACCTGCGCCCCGGGCTGTTGGATGACCTCGGGCTCGCTGCCGCGATCGAGTGGCAGACCGAGGAGTTCCAGAAGAGGACGGGGATCCAGTGCAGCCTCGCGATCGAGCCGAAAGAGATTTCATTCGACAGGGAGAGGAACACGGCCCTTTTCCGCATCTTCCAGGAGACCCTCACGAACGTAGCCCGGCATGCCGGGGCCACGGAAGTGCGCATCGACCTCCGCGCAGCAGACGGCATTGTCGAGTTGCGGGTGAGCGACAACGGGCGGGGGATCCGGAGGGAGGAGATCGAGAGTCCCCAGTCGTTCGGCCTCATGGGTCTTCGCGAGCGCGCGATCATGTGGGGAGGAGAAACTATAATAGAAGGCGTGCCGGGCGGAGGGACGACGGTTTCCGTGAGATTGCCGGTGCGCGGAGAAGGAGAAGGCGGATGATCAGGCTTCTCATCGCGGACGATCACGCGATATTCCGCGAAGGGTTAAAACACATCCTCGAAGACCACCCCGACATTGCCGTCGCCGCCGAGGCGGCGAACGGTCAGGAAGTGCTCGATAAGGTGTGGAAAGAGCAGTACGATCTCCTCCTGCTCGATATCGGCATGCCCGGGATGCCCGCGATCGAGGTGCTGAAGCAGGTGAAAGCGGCGAGGCCCCGATTGCCCGTGCTCGTCCTGAGCATGTATCCGGAAGAGCAGTACGCGGTTCGTTTCATTAGAGCGGGGGCGTCCGGATACCTCACGAAGGAGAGCGCTCCGGAGGAACTCATCACGGCGATCCGCAGATAACATCGGGACGAAAATATATCACGCCGGAAGTCGCCGAAAAGCTCGCCGAGGAGGTGGAGCCGGACGCGGAGAAACCGCCGCATCACGCCCTGTCGGACCGGGAATACGAGGTGTTCCGCCTCATCGCCGCCGGCAAGTCGGCCACGGAGATCGCCGACTCCCTCTCGCTCAGCGTGAAGACCATCAGTACCTACCGCGCGCGCATACTCGAAAAAATGAAAATGAAGACGAACGCGGAGCTGATGCACTACGCCCTTCGCCATCACATGCTCGATCAGTGAGGCGCGTCGCGTTTCGCGACGACTAAACCCAGATTAATCATACCTTCAAGAGACAGGACATAGTATTCACGCTCATTCTCGGCCCACCGATGGAGATCGGAGTGCCTGCGAGGCGATTTTGCCTCATTGTCATCGAATGCACAGTGTTCGAATATCGGCACAATAAACCCGCTCGAACACTCTGTCCTCTCGCTATCGCCCGAAATTTATGAATTAAGAGGGTTACAATGTAATGCCACCCGCGGCATGCCATCCTTTTCCCTCCCTTCTTCCACGACGCGCGCGTGACGCGTAGGACGGACACCGACAGAATAAATCGTCTCACTCTTACAGAAAAAAAGGCCGGCCGCCGATACCACCCGTCTTCCGAATCTGCAAGAATGAATCAGCATCATGGATACGAAGGTTCGATCAATCGTGGAGAAGCGAAGAGCGGGGCTGCGCGGAGGCGGGCAATGAAGGTTCTCATCGCGGACGACTCCAGCGAGCTTCGCGAACGCGTGAAGATGCTCCTCGCAGAGGTGAAGGCGGTCGATATGATCCGTGAAGCGGAAAATGTTCGGCAGGCGATCGAGTGCGTGAGGGAATCCGCGGCGGACGTCATTATCCTCGACATGCGGATGCCCGACGGCACCGGACTGGACGTCTTGCAGGCGATCGAAAAGAGGGATCGCGCGCCGATCGTCATCGTGCTGACGAGCTTTCCCTATCCCCAGTATCGGAGGAAGTGCATGGACGCGGGAGCGGATTTCTTTTTCGACAAATCGACGGAAATGGAAAAAGTCATCGAGGTTCTGGCCGCGCGAGGGTGACGGCGGGTCGGGCCTCGTGCGTTACGTGAGGTGGTACCATGGCGGTAGAAAGCATCGAATTGACGGAAAACGAGATTCTCGAGAAAACGGAGGAACGCGCTTTGGCCGAGACCCGTTCCAAAAAAGGGAAGGGCGAGGAAGTGCGCGATCTGCGGCATGAGCACACACCAAAAAGAGGGGGTCTGCGTCCTCTGCAAGACCGGAATCAGGGAAGCAGCCGACGCGTTGAAACGGTGACGGCGGAGGAGTGCTGCCCGTGAGGAGTGTCATGCCCATCAGAGACGGGAGAAGCATTTTCGATGACATCATCAGGTCGGCGGAGGAACGGGAGTGCGCGTATCCCGCCGATTTGTATGGCGTGGCAAGCCCATCCTTCTCCATGGGCGGGCGCGGCATGCTCGTCGGTTTCACGGGCGAAGATGAACTCCCCGTCAGCGCGGAGCAGGGCGAGACCGATGCCGAATCGCGCGATGAGCACGGGCAGGGAGGGCTCGGTGGCGAGGAGCTTTTGCAGGCATACTTCCACTCGATGGGCGATATCGCGGTTCTCACGCGCGAGGAGGAGCGAGCGGTCGCGCGGATTCTCGCGCGGGCCAGAGAGCTGCTGAGCGCGACGATAAAGGCGATGCCGTTCTACGGGAAAATCGAGGCATCCCTCAGAACGCGGCGCCGCGGGAGAGAGAACGATGCGGAACCCGACGCGGAGAACGGCGAGAGGATTCTCCGGGAGAGCCTCAAGGTACTGGACGCCATGGCAGCGGAGATCGAAGCGGACGCATTCCCTTTCGAGAGGGGAGCCTCTGCGGGGGAGATGCCGCGGGAAACGTTCATGCGGGAGTACGCGAAAGTCGCGGAGATGCGGGATGTCATGCTGAACGCCAAGAATATTCTCGTCACGCACAATCTTCGTCTCGTGATCTACGTCGTCAAACAGTACGCGGGGCGGGGACTTCCGCTCCTCGACCTCATCCAGGAGGGCAACATAGGGCTGATGAGGGCGATCGACCGCTTCGACTACCGGAAGGGCTTCAAATTCAGCACATACGCGACGTGGTGGATACGGCAGGCGGCGCTGCGGGCGCTCATAGAGCAGACCAAAATGATTCGGCTCCCCGTCCATCTGCTGGAGTATTACCACAAAATCATGAAGGTCGCGAACGGATTGGTGTCCGTCCTCGGGAGGGAGCCGACGACAACCGAGATCGCGTCGCGCCTCGGCGTATCGGTCCGGAAGATCGAGGAGGTGCTCTCGCTCGTTCAGGATCCGCTCGCGCTCCAGACGCCGGTCGGCGAAGACGACGCCACGCTCGAGGATTTCATCGGCGACGACGCGCGTCTGTCTCCGTACCACCGCGTGGAACGCGAGATGATGTCGGCCCATGTGCTCCGGATCCTGAGGACGCTCACGCCAAGGGAGGAGAAAGTCATCCGCATGAGGTTCGGCATCGGCATGAGCCGGACCTACACGCTCGAGGAAGTCGGACGGTCGCTGTCCCTCACGCGTGAACGCGTTCGTCAGATCGAAGTCAACGCGATGAGAAAATTGCGGCACCCGAAGAGAAGCAGCCTGCTGCGGAATATGGAGACGTCGTAAAGGCGAACTCTGACGCGATCACGATCCCTGCCCCGGCCTGTCATGTCCGGATATCGGGGAATCGCTGTCGTTTACAGGGAATGGATGGGGAGTTTGCGGGACGATGTCAAATAGCCGCCCAGGTAGAAAATCACCATGAGGAGGCAAACGATGAAGAGGATAAGGAGGAGCAAACGCGGTTTCCTGAAGAGCAGGTAGAGGGCGACGACAGTGAGGGCGACCGCCGCGATCAGGTTTTTCTGAAAGAAGATGACGACAGACGTTATGGCGGCTGACAGAGACATATCTTGTTCTATGCCCTTCTCTTCGCGATCCGAGTGCCCTGCTCGCCGCTGTCCTTCACGGGCCCTATGCCCGCGCATTACCGGCGGCTGGCGCGAAGTTCTTCCATCGCCCTCCGTGCCTTCGCGTGCGTCGGTTCGAGACCGAGCGCGATTTCGAGGGTCTGTTCGGCTCTGTGCGATAATCCCAGGGCGTGGTAAATGTATCCCGCTTCCGTGAGATAATCGGAGTTCGAGGACTCGAGGGTGAGCGCTTTCCTGATCGCTCTCTCCGCCTCCCGAAGCTTACCCAGTTTCAAGAGGGTCTTCGCGTAATAGTAGTAGTACTTGGCGGAACTGTCGTGCAGGTAGATAGCGTGCTGCATGAGCGCTTCCGCGTCTTCGTAGCGACCGTTCCAGAATTCGATCTTGGCCTGCTCGAAATACTCCCTCGCGATCTCTCCCTGCTCCCTCGGCGGAGCTTGCAGCATGGACAGTCTTCCCGGGAAGGCATCCCGACCGCCTCCCCGCAGAAATGCCTCGTGCGCCTCATTCAGGTATGCGAAGACGACATTGAGTTTTGCTTTCAGGTCCGGCGGTAGCGAGGCGTGTCTATCCGGGTGGATCTCTCTCACCTTCCGGTGGTACGCTTTCGTGATCGCCTCGATGTCGGTCGTCGGCTCCACGTCGAGGAGTTCGAAGCAGCTCATCCTGTTTTCGACGCAGAGAGCGTACGTGCGCTCTATCATCTCGATGAAGTGCTCGGGGGCCTCCGCGTCGGGCTCTCGCTGAGGAACGTCCGGCATCGCAGGGCTGCCTGCCTCTGTGGCAATATCCGCTTCGTCGTATCTGCCTCCGCCGGATTCCGCCGCACGGGGATCTCCCGCACCGGTGTCACAGGCAACCGCTCCGACGTCGCGCGCGATCGTCCGCATCATCCCCTCCGGTTTCCCCGAGGTCACCTCTTTAAATTCCATGCCCGCCATGTAGAAGGGAACAAAATTACCTTTCGCGTCTTCCACATTTTCGACGAGGAACGACCATTTGACGACAGCTCTCGCGAGCAGGAACGTATCTTTATAGCTTATCTTCAAGAGGTAGGTGTTGCCGATATTGAGTCTTCTGTTCGCCTTGAGGAGAACGCCGCTCGCGGATACGTTGATGACGCTCACCTTGCTCGCGAGCGGCACCTCGCCGTGCACAGCGAGGTGCTCGACCCTCAGTCGTCTGTGTTTCCTTTTCTCGATCTCGCCCTGTCGCGCGGTTCGTTCCGCTCGATTGGTCGCTCCTTGCGCGTCCTCCAAAACGGCCGTCATATGCTCGCTCAATGCGTCCATCGTTCTTCCTCCTCGGAAATGTGTCTCGACGCGCGGCCGGAACCCAGTGCGACATCGCGGAGTGCCGCGATTCGTTCGTGCGACGCTGTCTTCCGCCCGGTCATGGGGCTATTATCCCTGGCGTATCCGTCGACGGCAATCCTACTCGCGTAGGGAGAATGCGGGTGACGCCCGATCGCGACGGGCGGCGGGACATCAGTCGGGAAAGAGTTGCGGATGGTGCGCGTAAACGAGGCAGAGCTCATAGACGAGCACGGATGCGTATGTGATGAAGGATCCCGTCAGCGCGACCCGCGAAAACCTCACGTTTTTCAGTACGCAGAAAATGACGAGCGAAACCGCCATGAGTGAGTATTTCACCCAGAAGAAGGGCATGTGGCCGTAGTCGAGACAGTACGCCATGAGAGGATTCGCTTCGACGATGATATTTTCTCTGATCAAGAGAAGGGTCAGGAAACCGTCGAGCACGTTCATGACGAGGAGGAGGACGAGGACGATGAAGAGGCGGGTGTCGTAGATATCCACGAAGAGATGTCTTTTCCTGTCACGGTCTCGCCTGATGGTTCTCCGGCGCCCCCCCATGAGGGTGTACCTGCTGAAGAGTGGTGTCGGTTTGAGCCGTCTGTCGGGAAGAGTGCGTTTCTCCTCGGAAAAGGTGTGCATGGTCGTTCCTTCAGCGAGTGTCGCCCGTCCGAAATAGCATGATCGCCAATAACGCTCCTCGATACTCGATGTTCGGGGAACGACGTGCGCGGTTGCCTTAGATGTAAGGCCTCTTAATCTTTACCTCTTCCTCCGAAGAGCGGCGCGAGATTTCTTTTGGCGCAGAGGCCGTTCCCCGAAATGCCCGTACAGGCGATGATACCTCATATGATACGAATTGCATGGTGAGTGTCAAGGGGTGAGAGTAAAAAATCGAAAGTCTTTTTTAACGACGAGATTGCCACGCCCCGCTTACAGCGGGGCTCGCAATGACCGGAGATGGAAAGCCTTTCCCATGGCAAAGAACGAGCAAAGTCTGTCTCTCGCCCTTGTGGGCCGAGCGTTTTCGCTTACTTCACCGTGATGAATGTCCCGAGGCCGAGGAGCGCTCTCAGTTCGCGCGCTAAGTCCTCCGCCTTCGCGCGTTTCCCGAATGCGCCAACGCGAACCTTGTGGAGCGTTTCTCCCGTCGCGGTCGTCACAGAAACGATTCCTGCGTCGTAACCGTTCTGCGCCAGTTTTGCTTCGAGGCTTCTCGCGTTGCGGAGGTCCTTGAACGCGCCAACCTGAACCGTAAAAAGGGTCAGGTGGTTTTCGCCGGTCTTCGATGGCTGTTCCGAGGTCACGGTCGCGACGCTTGCCGGCTCGGTTTTTTCTTCGACCGGCATCTGCACGGTCGGTGGTTTTGCCGCGGGTGCCTCCCCCCGTGCTTTTTCCCGCGGCGCACCGTCCCGCTGGAGGTTCTGCCGGCACTGGTCGAGGCTTTCACGCAGCGATTGTACCCGAGGATGGTAAATTCCAAGAGCCGCTTCCGCTATCGCGATGGCGCGTTCGTACTGTGCGACTGCCTCGGCATATCTTCCTTGCGCGTAGTAGATCACCGCGAGATTGTTCAGGAACGTGATGATCTGCGGATCGGACGGGCCGAACATCTCTTCCGCGACTCTGACGGCCCGCTCGGCTAACTCGGCCGCGCTCTCGTACTGTCCCTGTTCGTACAGGCCTACGGCGGTATCGTTGAGGACGCGGAGCGTTTCCCCCGCCGCACGGGCAGGAGAATTCCAGACGCACACGCAGAGCGCGGCGACGAGCGCCCGGAGGAGCACGAGGCTCGCTGCGCGAGATATCTTCGCGCGATGGCGCGATATCATACTTGTCATCGGTTTCCCCCTCGCCTTTTCCAATGCTCTATTATACCTTCCCTAACCGGGATCTGATTTTCAGGAGATCGAAGACCATCTGCACGGAATCCTTCAACGGGTCCACCTTCGACTCCGGCGAGTTGATCCACACGATGGGCACTTCCCTGACGCGGTACCCCTTTTTTCTCGCGAGTGCCAGAATCTCGACATCGAACGCGAAACGGTTCACCCGCGCCTCCCCGAAGAGGCACCGCGCGCTCGCGCCGGTAAAGAACTTGAATCCGCATTGGGTGTCCTCGAAGCCGCCCATGACGAGCGCCTTGACGATCCTGTTGAAGAGTTTTCCCATGCTCTGCCGCCACCAGGGCTGTTTCTTGAGGATCCGGCTGAGGGCGAGCGCCCGCGAGCCGATGGCGATATCGCACGGACCGTCGTGAACCGCCTGCTCCAGTTTGGAGACTTCCTCGATGGGCGTCGAGAGGTCCGCGTCCGTGAGGAGGACGAAATCCCCCCGGGAATCGAGCACGCCGGTCCGCAACGCGTATCCCTTTCCCATGTTCGCGCCGTACCCGATCACCCGCAGGTGCGGAATGACAGGGATCTGCTCCTCGGCGATCTTCCGCGTGTTGTCCGTGCTCCCGTCATCGACGACAATGAGTTCGTAGTCTTTCTTTCGTGCGGTGAAATAATCGCGGATGGCGTACAGAGAGGGGACGAGCCTTTTCTCCTCGTTATAGGCGGCGATCACGATGGAAGTCATTGTGGAACGTATTATAAATCAGGCGGCATGGAAACGGTGACGGGGGAAAGAAATCGCTGAACTTCTGACTCTTCGCTTCGGACTCGTGACTGGTTTAAAAGGCGACCCCTATCCGGTACTGATTGTGCTGTTTGATGCACCAGCGCACTTGGCATTCCTTCGAATCGTCCCAGATATCGTTGAGGAGAATGCGCAGGCGGAGTCCCATCTTTAACGGCATGTCCGCGTAGAAGCAGAGACCGGAGTCGCTGAGATTGGTCGTCGAACTGTTCCCCGTGATCGTGTCGTTGCCGACAACGAAAGAGTACGTCACCGGCAAGTTGACCTGCAACCTCTTCTCAGCCCGTTTTTCCTGCAAAAGAAGCATGCCATGACCTCCTTATTCCGACGTTCACGACTGCTTGACTATAAAAAAACACAAAACCATGGGTTTGTCAAATGAAATTATCCTTACCGGCCCATGCGCCCGGCTTCCCGGATCCGCCAAGCGTCACATTTCGACAAAGTAGTTCTCCCACGCGATGTCGATGGATTCCCTGTTCATCTGGGCCTCCCTGTTGTAGTAGTGGGCGTCGTCGATGATGTGGTCGATGATGTCCCTCGGATGGCAGGCATTGAATTTCACGCCGTACTTCTTGTAGTAGTGCTTGATCAGGTAATCGAGCATGTCCTTTCTGAACGGGATGCCGTTGGCTTCCGCCACTTTTCTGAAGATCGCCTCGTACTCTTCTTCCGTCGGGTGGTCGATCTTGATCTTGTAGCGGATTCTGCGCAGGAACGCTTCGTCGACGAGGTTTTTCGGCTCGAGATTGGTGGCGAAGATGACGATCTGGTCGAACGGTATGTCGAACTTCATGCCCGTGTGGAGCGTCATGAAGTCGGTCCGCCGCTCGAGGGGGACGATCCAGCGGTTCAGGAGGTGTTGGGGCTCGATCTGCTGCCGTCCGAAATCGTCCACGATGAAGAGCCCGTTGTTCGCCTTCATCTGGAGGGATGCCTCGTAGAATTTCGAGATCGGATTGAAGTCGAGGTCGAGCGTCTTCAAGGTGAGTTCGCCCCCGGTCATCACGACCGGTCTCTTTATCTTGATCCATCGCTGGTCGATCTGTTCCGATGCCGACTCGGAGTTGACCGCGATGTGCGTCACGGGATCGTATATCGTGATGATCTGCCCGCCGACGATGATCGCGTACGGCATATAGACGGTGCCGGGGAGGACCCTCCCGATCGTTTCGGCGATCGTCGTCTTGCCGTTCCCCGCGGGTCCGTAGATGAACATCGCTTTTCCGGAGCTGATGGCTGGGCCGAGCCGGCGCAGCAGGCGCGGGCTGAGGATGAGGTGCGAGAATGCCTGCGTCACGGTTTCTTCGTTCACGATGATGTTCTTGATCGTCTGGATTTCGACGAGCTTTTTGTACGCGTCGAGAGGAACCGGGGCGGGGCCGACGTACCGGCAGATGTCGAGCAGTTCGTTCGCGCGGTTCTTCCCCTGACCCGTGATCGTAAAATTATAGGTCGCTTTCGTGTACTCGGCGGCGCCCTTGACCTCGATGAATTTTTCCCGCCTCAGCGTTTCGAGTGCGCTGTCGACAATCGAGTGAGGGAGCTTCACCCGTTCCGACACGTCCGCGATCCTGAATTCGCCTATGTGAAGGATGTGCTTCATGATGAGATCGGCGATGAAGCTCGCTTCAAGGCCCGTCTCCTCGATCGTCTTCGGGACGTCGGGTTTCACCTGGAAGAACGCATTGAGTTCGTCCGCCGATATGTAGCCGAGTTCAACGAGGTTGTGCCCCAGCCTGCCGCCCTTCAGCCTCTGGCGGGCGATCGCGGTGGCGAGCTGTTCCTCCGTGACGAGTCGTTGTTTGAGCAGTTTTTCACCTAACGTTTCCGGCATGCACGTTCCCCCTCGCAATGGACAACTTCACATATTGCGTTACGCGTTTTCATTAAATACGCCACCTTCCTTTCGGGAAAGACTCTTTTTTATTAGTAGTGTCCATTCTCAATCCTTGTTCTCCTTCCATACGATGCCGCTCACATCGTTGAATTTCGTGATACTGTCGGAACTCTCGATCGAACCCGTGAAGTACGATTCGTCGTCCCAGAAGATGCCTTCCGGCATCAGGAATTTCAATGAGAATTCCCCGTGGGGATCGAGCGTGACGGCTTCGAACTTCCTGTCCCGCGCCCCCTTTTTCCCCTCGAGGAGCCGGATGACGAGAGACGTTTTCCGGGACGAGTCCCCATTGTGCCGCATGACAAAAGTATAAATGCCTTTCTCGGCGTTCGCAACCGAGAAGACCTTCTTCCCGCCGGGTTCGTCCTCCTCCGCGAGATCGACGGATGCCGGCTCGGGCGCGCGGTAGTACTCGACGGACGGGTGCGCTTTTCTGGAGAGGCGCGCGGTGACCGCGAGAGAGTCGTTTTTCTGGGGAATGACCTCGATCTTGATATCACGGTGGAAGAGCGCTTCCGGCACAGCGATACCGAAAGGAGGCTTCTCTTTCGGCTCTTCCGGATGCGCGGACTCCGGCAGAAAGGTCCCCTGGGGATGAGAACTTCCCGCGGGTGCCGCCGCTGAAGGTTGCGGTTTTCCGGGAATGGTTCCGTTTCCGGGCGCGTGCCGACCGATCTCCCTTCTCGGGGCGGAGGCCGCCTTTTTAGGGGAAGCTTCCCGCGCCGCCGGTTTTTTCGTCGTCTCTTGACCGGTCGCGCCGCGCGCAGGGACAGGTGTGTCGGTGCCCGGCGTATCAAGGTTCGCGATCGCCACCTTCACCTCTTCTTTGACGGGACTCTTCGCGTGTTCGTCCGGCGTCACGTCTTCTTTCGGAGACACCGTCACTTTTTCTGCCTTCGCGGCAGGTGTGACGTCTTCCGCTTTTTCGTCTGCCTTGACGGGAAACTCCGATGATACGGGTTCTTCAGCGTTGTCGGCTTTGGATGGCTTCGTTTCGGCGGGTACGATCTGCTGAGCGGCCGTGATCGGCTCCTTGGGCAACGTCAGTTCTTTCAAGGTTACGTCTGTTTTCTGCGACGTTTCAGGAGGCGGCGGCACGATCACCGGTTCCTTTTTGGGCGGTTCACCGGGCGGCGGCTCCGGTTTTTTCTCTTTTTCGGGGTTTGTTTCGGCCGGCGGCGTTTCGGCTTTCACGATGAGCGTCTCTTTTTTCGGCTCCGGTTTCTCCATTTCTTCGGGTATGAGCGTGATGCCGGGCTGTAGGTCGGCCGGCGTCGTCGGCTCCTTGGACGGCTCGGTGATCTCGCTCGAATGCGGACTCGGAGGCGCTTCGACCTCCGCCGGTGTTTCCGTTTTTGCGATTGGCGCCGGCGCGGTGAAGGTATGCGCGGGCTTCGATCGCGGCGCTTTCGCCGTCATCGCCGCCTTCGCGGCAGGCTGCTTCTCGCTGACGAGATCGACCGAGTAGCTCCCGAAGGACATGGAATAGAGGCTGCCTTTATAAATGGGGATCGAGAGGATATACGCGATGAGGACAAAGTGAATAACGGAAGAATACAATAGATGGGGCGTTATGGTCATGGGCGTCTTATACGTCAATCGCCGGCCTCCGAAGAACATTATCCTTCATATGAATCAGTAATATCAACCCTCTTTCTTCAACCTCTTCTTCACCGTTACGCACCTATCTATAATATACTGATTTGCAGTCCCTTGTCTTGTCCGTGATGCTTTTTCACTGTTACTTCATTGCGATTCGATCTCCAAGTGCTGTATCTGTGGCATCAATTGTTCCGGTCGGGAGTTCGAGAACGCTGAATGCGGTCGGATACAGCTTTGTGAGGCGGTTAGGTTTGAGGTCGCTCAAAACTGCGATGACCTGGTTCTCCTTGTCAAGAAAGAGTACATCTATGGGGAACTTCATGAAGAACGTATGGACAGAAAAGCACGGCTTGATCCAGAGGGCTTCTCCCTGAGGCAGGTCTTTCCTGCCGAGAAGGCCTTTCATCCGGGTGAATAGGGTGTCGGCGACTTTGACATTGGTGGCTAAAATTTTACCGGTGCGGGTGTTAATAGCGTGCATGTCCGGAACCCCCTCTTAAGGTGAGAGGGGGATAGGGGGCGTTATGATTTTGGGTAAGATGAGAGTGTTTTATCTCGGCTTCCAATCTGGACAAAACAGCATGTAAATCAAAAAGCACATCATGGTTCCAAAACCGAAATACACTTATCCCAAGTGCTTCCAGGTATTCTGAACGCGCTGCATCATACTCTATAGCCAAATTTTCGTTATGTCGGCCTCCGTCCAACTCAACAACTATTTTTGCTTTAGGGCAACAGAAGTCGAGGATATAGGCCCCTATGCTATAGTGGCGTAAGAATCTTAATCCATGAAACTGTCTGTTTCTTATCTTTGACCACAACACCTTCTCAGCGTTAGTCTGATTACGTCCCAGTTTTTGTCGCCTTTTCTTAAATGCAGGATCATTACGCAAAAAGCTCATAACTCCCCTTTGTCCCCTTTTGACATACCTCCACCGTCACCTCCCCTTAACTTAAGGGGAGGGCGGAAGAGGTTAAGAGGGAAATTATCTACACATATCAACATATTTCATATCTTCTCTTTATCGTCCTCTTCTTCCACTATCACCGGTTTTACAGCAGGATACTTTTCAATAAGATAGCGGTTTTCAGGAATGTTCTTTACGAAGATGCTCGCGACCTTGTCGGAATAGATGAGGTGCCAGTCTTTTCTCTCGAGGAGAAAACTCGTCAGAGTGGAATTAGTTTTGTACATAACCCACGTAATGTCGTATTTTTTAAAAACTTCTTCCCAGCCCGGCTTTGCCGCTATTACCCTAAAATATTCTTTCAATCTCTCCGTCCCGTACATATCGGACCGGCCGTCGAAGAATACCCTGTACCGGGGCCATGCGGCGTAAATGATGTGGTCGCCGAACTCGTCGTCGTTGAACATGTTCCCCGGTATGTGTTCATTCATTATGAATTCAAGAGCCTGAAGTGGCGCTTCGTCTCTGTCGAATCGATGAGAGACCTGCTGCGTAAGAACCAGAACGATTGACACGACAATAGCTCCTATCATCCAGAGCAGGTATTTTGCCGCGGCATCTGTTTCGGCCGTCCGTGCGGACAGACGGAGAAACCGTTTCACGATACTGCGCGCGCTCCGTTCCTGCAACAGGTGGTCGATCTGCCGTGCGAGGATGGGACTCAGGATAATCGCATAGAGAGGGATATATCTCCCTGAGTAGAGGGACATGTGGGTGAAGAGGAGGACGAGCAGTATCTCGATTGCATTAAGCTTCACTATCGAGCTGCAGAAAACGAGAATCATGAAAAGGAGCATATACTCGTAGATCAGGTGTTCATGAAAATTCGGCGAAAGAAATTCATTGACGTGATCCATGAGGTATGTGTTCCCGATAACACCGAAAGGAAAGAGGAGAATCTTGTATCCCTTCGGGTTGAGCAATGTCGCCAGGAGGCAAACCAGGAACCACAGAGACAGGTTTTTTATCTTCCGCCGTGCGCTCTGCCGTGCGTCGCTTCGCCATATCGCGATGAAAAGATTGCCCGCGATGTACACCCCGATCAGCACCAACCCTAAAATGAAGCCACCGTGGAGATTCACCCAGAGGAGCATGATGGGTGGCAGGAGGTAGAGACGATTTTTCTCTCTGTACTGATGGGTATCGAGGACCATGTACCAAACGAGGGTTATGAGGAGAGAAAAGACGTGCGGCCGAGCGAGCCAATGTATCGTGGACACGCTGGCGGCGAAAATGACGACCATTGCGGCAACCAGGATACCTGTCCCGCTGGCCCTCAGGAATTTAAAGAGCACGAAAAAAGCGAGGGATATCAGAGTCGCAAATGCCACGACGATCCCCGTGAGTCCGGCGGCTCTGTGAACGAGTGCCATGAAAACCTCGGATAGCCACTCGTGGGCCGTCCACTCGAGCGGGGGCTCGATGTGTGAGAAGATGTCATGGTGCGGTATCGTTCGGTTGTCGATGATGTATTCGCCCGCGCGTATGTGGTAGCCGGTATCCCCATCGCCGAGGAGGTGGCTCTCTCCTCTCAGAATAAGTACGAGAATGAGGATGAAAATAAATTCTGCAATGGAGGGCAAGAACCAGAAAGATTTCGAGGATGTTTTAGAAGTCATGGCAGAGGGATTTCAGAAAAAGTGCCTCCTCATTTGCTTGCGTGCATGTCCCGCGGTTCGGATGGGTGTATGTGTCGTATTGGTCGAGCGCTGATCGGTATCGCGCCGGAGATAGTGAATAGATTTTGATAGCTTTCCTCGAAACCGCTGGATTTCGTATCGGGTGCGAAATGACAATGCACGCGCTCATTCCTTATACATTCCATACGGTAACATCGTGGCGCTTTACATAAAAAGCCCCTGAAAAGGGGCTCGAGTTCGGAATCCATGCGCCGCCTATTCTTATTGGGAGCCGCTTCTGCTTTACCTCTTCAATTTGATATAAATTAAAGCGAGTTCGATTGCGATTACGAGGAGAATGAGGGTATTGATGTCCACTCTTTCGGCACCTCCCTTCGGCGCTCGTTATGACTCGGCGAACAATTTCGACAACCGGATCAGCGCAGGACCTAGGATGACGACGAGGATAGCCGGGAAGATGAAAAAGACGAGCGGGAAAACGAGTTTGATGGATGTTTTCGCGGCGGCTTCTTCGGCGATTTGACGTCTGATCGTCCTCAAGGAATCGGAAAAGATACGCAGTGACTGAGCGAGGCTCGTCCCGAGTTTCTCCGTCTGGACGAGCATTGCCGCGAACGATTTGAGGTCGTCCACCATGGTGCGTTCGCCCACGTCTCTCAGGGCGTCGAGCCGGGGCTTCCCCGCGCGGGTTTCGTTCAATGCGATGCGGATTTCTTTGGCGAGAGGGCTCTTCTTGAACTGGTCATCATCGCAGACTTTGATCATGGCGGCGTCGAGGCTGAGCCCCGCTTCGACGCAGATGGTCATGAGGTCGAGTAAATCCGGAAGGTCGTGGAATATCTTGGTCTGCCTCTTTTTCAAGCGGTTCCTGAGCCAGAATGTGGGCAAAAGATAGCCGATGATCGCGAACATCGCCGTGAAAAGAAGCCTCATCGTGAACACCTTCTCGACCGGTATCCCGTAGAAGACGAGGTATGCGAGCGGAAGAACGATGGTCAGGAACAATTTCGTCCCCATGAAGATGGTGATCTTGTCCGGCTTGATCCCTGCGGCAATGAGCATTCGCTGGTATTTGCCGTAGTCTTCCGGCCGCAAGGGAACTTTTTTCCCGAGCCTGCCGAGGAATATCTGCCATTTCGTCGGCGCTTCCTCGAAGACCCGAACCGTTTCCGCGCGCGGTTGCAAGCTCTCGATCCTTTCCTGGACGATCGACTTTTTCGGATAGGCAACATAGATGATAAAAAACAAGATGGCCGCTATGCCGGCAAAGATCAGTAATGAAAGTGCGAGTAATGTCATGGTGTGCCCTCTCTTATCTCAAACCGTTTCATCGTTATATTTTGATATCGATGATGCGTCTGATCACAATAGCCCCGACAATCTGCAACACGACGGCAAGGGCGATAAGGGTCCGGCCGAGTTTATCGCCCGTCAGTTCCTGTAAGTAATCCGGCGAAATGAAGTACAACAGTATCGCCGCTGCGATAGGGAGAACGATGAGAATATAACCTGACAAGCGCGCTTGAGCAGTGTAGACTTTAACCTGACGTTTTATTTTCAGACGCTCGCGTATCGTCCGCGCAAGATTTTCCAGTATCTCCGAAAGGTTGCCGCCCATCTCCCGATAGATATTGACCGCCGTGACGAAGAATCGGAGATCGGGCGTATCCATGCGACGGATCATATTGGAGAGGGCTTCCCTGACCGAGAGCCCGTATGCCTGCTCTTCGTAAACGGATTTGAAAAGGCCCGATATGGGGTTCGCCATTTCGTTTCCTACGACCTGGATCGCCATCGCCAGCGAATGCCCCGCCTTCAGGGACCGCGACATCATGTCGAGAGCGGTCGTCAGTTGCTCCGTAAAGAGGAACACCCGTTTCGTGATCTGGAGTTTCAGATAGATAAAGGGAATCGCCGTAAAGATGATCGTGAGGATGATCGGTGGGATGATCCCCCTCCTCAAAACAGTGCCGAGAAGGAGCCCGATGGCCGCGACAGCGAGCACACCGAGAATGAATACTTTGACATCGACTTTTAACCCCGCTTTATCGAGCCACGCGTGGAGATTTTGTATAATCTTGAACCTGTAGAGGAACTTATCAACGGGTGTCATGTCCTGAAGGATCTCTACCCGCAGATCTTCCGGCAGGCGGCCCGCCGCATCCATGGCGAGGGTGCGCAGGCGCTTCCTCAGTTCGTAAGCGGGGGACGTTTTGACCGCCGCGTAACTGAGGTAGATGGTGATCAGAACGAGGAGCGCCGCAATAAAAAATAGGATAACGACGGTAAGGAGCATCATGGCTGTGTCCTTTCGAAGATGTGGGGTGGCAGTTCGATGCCCGAAACCTTGAATTTCTCCATGAACCACGGCCTCACGCCTGTGGGCTGGAATTCTCCGATGACCCGGCCATCGGGGCCTATGCCGCGCCTTTCGTAGCGGAAGATATCCTGCATGACGATCGTCGAACCTTCCATCCCCGTGATCTCCGAGATCTGGACGATCTTTCTCGTTCCGTCCGACATGCGGGATAAGTGGACGACGACATTCAGCGCGGAAGCGATCTGCTCTTTGATCGCCCGCTCCGGCAGATCCATCCCCGCCATGAGCACCATCGTCTCCAACCGCGCGAGGGCATCCCGTGCCGTATTGGCGTGAATTGTCGAGAGCGAGCCGTCGTGGCCGGTGTTCATCGCCTGGAGCATGTCGAGCGCTTCCCCACCCCTCACCTCGCCGACGATGATACGGTCCGGCCTCATCCTCAGGGTATTCCGCACGAGGTCCCTCTGCGTCACTTCGCCTTTCCCTTCGATGTTCGGCGGCCGCGTCTCGAGCCTCACGACGTGTTCCTGCTTCAGCTGGAGCTCCGCCGAATCTTCGATCGTGATGATCCTCTCTGTGTTCGGCACGAACTCGGAAAGAATGTTCAGAAGGGTGGTCTTGCCTGTGCCTGTGCCGCCCGATATGAGGATATTGAGCCGGCATTTCACGCATCCCTCGAGGACCTTCGCCATGTTCTGCGTGAGCGTGCCGAACGCGATTATGTCCAACATCTTGAGCGGATCGACGCCGAAACGGCGTATCGAGAGGACCGGCCCGTCGAGCGCGAGGGGCGGGATGATCGCGTTTACCCTCGAGCCGTCGGGAAGTCGCGCGTCCACATAGGGCGAGGATTCGTCGACCCGCCGCCCGATTTTCGAAACGATTCTGTCTATGATCTGGAGGAGGTGGTTGTCGTCCCTGAAAGAGAGATCGACCTTCTGCAGTTTTCCGAACTTCTCGATGTAGATCTGGTTGTATCGGTTGACGAGAATATCCGAGATGTCGGGATCGTAGAGCAAAGGCTCGATCGGCCCCAGGCCGAAGGTCTCATGCAGGATATCGACGATAAGGTTGTCCTTTTCCTTGGCGCTCAGGGGTATCTTCTCGTCTTCGATGAGGGTTTCGACGATTCGGCTGATCTCCCTGCTCAGGATGTCCTTCTCGATGAGGTCGAAGCTCGTAAAATCGAGGCGTTCGATCAGCTTCCTGTGAATCTTCGCTTTGAGGCTATGATAGACGTCGGGCTTCGATGCCCGCGTCAGTTCCGCCGCATCTCCTATGGCCATAGAAACGTCACCTCCTCTATGATTGGCTCTGGACGACCATTTTCGTCAGTTCCTTCAGCGACTGGTTGAGCTGAGAACGGGGCGCTCCTTCGCTGATCGGAACACCTTTGTTCAGGCACATCATTGCCGTGTCGTACTCGTTCGGGAGCGCAAAGAAAATGGGGTAATTCAGGGCCTTCTCCGTGTCCTGAATCGTTATGTCGCCTTTCTTCAGGTACCTGTTGGCGACGAGTTTCACTCTATCCTTCCCGAGGCCGATCCTGTCGAAATACTTGAGATGCCGTTGCATATTCTTTATACTGGGCAAACTCAAGATGAATACGAGCAGGATAAGGTCCGACATTTCGATGGCGATGGCGGTCCTCTCCGAAATTGTCTCCGCGTCGATGATGATATATTTGTACATCGATTTCAGGAGGCTCAGCACTTTCTTGATCTCGCTGCTCGAGATGGAGACGCCTTCCTCGAGTTTTTGCGGTTCCGCCAGCACTGAGATGCCGGATTCGTGCTTCGCGATCACGCCCTGTAGAAAGTTCCGATCGAGGCGGCTGATATTCATCGTCACGTCGCTGATTGTATAGGCCGGCTTCATGTTGAGGAATGTCGTGACATCTCCGGCGTTGAGATCGAGGTCCACGAGTACCGTCGATTTCCCGGTCATCTGGTGGATATTCGTTGCCACATTAATGGCGATCGTCGTGACGCCCGCGCCGCCCTTCGGGCTGAAGACGGTGATGATTCTTCCGGCCTCCTCCTCGACGGGCTTGACGAGCCAGAGACGACCGATTTTTTGGAGCGCGAACGTGAGGTCGGTCTGGGAGACAGGCCTGAGAAGATACTCCGTAGCGCCCGCCCGCATGACCCGAAGGATGGTTTCGGAGGACTTGTCTTCTGAGGTCGCAAAGATGGACACCTGCGGAAAGCGGCTCAGTATCTGCTCGATGCGTTCGATGGCGAGGTTGACATCGCTCCCGATCTCCATGATGACGACCATAGGCCGCTTCTTGTGGACGAGTTCATACCCTTTCTCGAAAGTGGGTGCGGTGCCCTCGATGGACACGCTGTCCCCAAGGCTTTCGATGAACCTGGTGATGTTGTTCAGCGACGTGAGGTCAGAGTCGATGATGACGACCGTGATATTCTGTGGCATAGCCCTTGATCAGTTCTCCTTCCGCTAATTTTATTTATATCTAATTGCATGTAATCTTTTGTATGCTATTGCGGCCCTTGTCCTCGTTGCTTTAGGGTTTGTTCCGTTCACCTCGGTGATTCGCCCAAGGCGGGAATCGTCTGGCATATAAAATTATTCCGCAGAAAGTCAGTCCGTCTGCTTTGTCTTCTAACATGACTATTTAACGAGCACGGCTCTCTTTCCGATACGAGTCCAATCATCACAAGGGAAACAATCGATCCTGCTTATTTTTATGCCAACAGGCGACGCTGCTTGTTGGTCGTAAATGACGCTTCTACCTTGAGCATCAACCACGTCCACGATTACGATTTCGGCCAATTGCGTAATATTGGATACCTCGGTCTGCCCGGGTGTCGTTCCGGACGGGCACATCTCAGAAATTGGAACAATGACCTTCCAGTTTACTGTTCTTCCATTCACTATCGTCTTAGAAGCGGCATCAAGAGTAGTATCCTTAAAAGCACATTCTATATCGCTCGGAATATTTCCTACACCATTGTCCCACCGTAATGTCCCACATCGTGTTGGGGCGGTCCTTAATTGCCAAATATACGAAGCGACAGCTTTCTGATCATTCGTAGCACAGTCGTTATCAAGACCTCTCGCACAATTATTTACGTTTCTCAGACAGGTAGTTTTCCCGACAGGCGTTCTTAATAGGAACTCTGTGTAAGATAATGAATACGCCGCACTCGATTGCTGGTTATTGGAGAGAAAAGGGGTATCAAGTTGCGTCCCGGAGAGTGAACATGCAGGCTGGCAGAGCACGAGGCCTGTCGATGGGAGTGGGGGCAGAGCGGCGATAGCATAACCGCCGGCGCTCATAAAGGTCCAGTCAGCGCCGATTAACTGAAAGATAGGGCCTAAGAATAACCTCACCGGGCCCCGACTACCGCTTAACCCCTCGTATCTCTTGGGCTTCACCTCGATAGCATTGATTGGCCTGCCATTGGGATCGTCTGCACTGATATATCTTGTTCCATCCCAACGGCCGACGGTAATATCGTTACCCTCACTGAGGGTATTTGAATAGTCTGTGATCAATTCGACCCAGTCTCCGGCCGCTTTGTTTTTCGCCGCAAAATTTCTTGCCGTATCCCTTGCTTCTCTTTGTATGAGATAGTCAGGACTTGAGACGTTATTGTGTAGCTTAGCTGCACCTGCCAGTGCGGCCGCGTCGGCGGCGACCTGCAACTGATTCTTTACGTTGTACATATAGGCAATGTCGATCGCCAGACTGGCAAAGATCAATAAAATGACCAGAAAAAATGCCATCAGCACCAACGTAACTCCCCTGTGGTTTTTTGCATATGTCATTAGTCTCTTTTTCATGTCAGCACCTCATTCATCGGGTTGTTCTTAACGTGTCCATGAGTCTCGGTCCGTCATCTTTAAACAGCGAGATCGCTACTCCCGCCTTCGGCGGAATCGCGATGACATAGACACAAGTCATTGTCCGTCTGCGGCGACCCGTGTGGACGATGATACCCACCTGTTGTCATTGTCCGCACTCGGGCGGATCCGCCGAGGCAGACGAGTCCCGCGAAGCGGGACGCGGCAATCTCTCCGTTGTCATTGTTTGTTCTCACAGTCTCCATAAGTCTCAGTCTTCACGGCCTCCACCTGTCACCTGCTACCCCCTCCCCTCTCCTCGGCGAGTCCTGGACCCCCGAGTGAAGGGATAAGCCGGCACTTATGAGGTGATTTCATTTGAACGCCCCTTCGCCAGCTCCCGGCATCGGGATCCACTGGAACTGCCGTTCCTCTTCAGGGGTCGGCCTGTTGTCGGTCGGCAGCTTCACCTTTTCACCCGGCGCCATTGGTTTGACGAGCTTTGGCGTAATGAAAAATACAAGCTCCTTTTCGAGCAGTTCATCCCGCGTGCTTCTAAAGAGGGCTCCCAAAATAGGCACATCTCCAAGGATCGGTAATTTTTGAATGTTCTTCTTCATCTCTTCGGAAAGCAGGCCCGCGAGAACGAGGCTTTCCCCCTCTTTCAGATCAACACTGGTATTGACTGTTCGCGTATCGATTTCCGGAGCGACGATGCCTAAGAAAGCAACATATCGTGCGACGGCGCTTACTTCCGCCGGTTCTATGGCGAGTCTGATCGCACCGGTTTCGAGCACCTCGGGAGCAAAATGTAGCTTGATTCCCACTTCTTCGTACTGAATGCTAACGGTGCGGTCCGCTCCGGTTCCTTCGACTGTTTGGATGGGTATTCGTGTGCCAACGTGGAATTTCCCTTTCTCCCCGCTCCTCACCAGTAGATTGGGTTCCGCGAGAATCTTACCGAATCCTTTTTCCTGGAGTGCCTTTATCACTGAAGCCACGCCACCGGGGTAGTGTGCAAACCCTATTTGAGGTGGCTGAGCTTCTATGTCAAAACCTAATATTCCTGGTATCACATTGATCGGGGCGGGCATCGTTTCGCAATCGCCACCAATGCAACCGAGCGGCGAAGTGGCGAGACCGGGCGCAGTGAACTCAAAGTTTTTGTTCTTAATCAAGTACGAAATACCGAGCTCCTTCAATTTCGTCTTGTTGATCTGAGCGACCTTCACTTCGAGGAGCACCTGCTGGGCTTCGGGCATGGTTATGAGGTTCAATACGCAGAGGGCTTCCGTTTTCTTTTTTTCCTCAGCCTGCTGAAGGGCCTGCTGGGTGACATTGACGGAGACGTAACCTGCGGCCTTGGCCTTTTCTTCTTTCTTATCCGGGTGGATGGCTGGCAGCGATTCTCCCCTCGAAATGCCATCGCAGCCGGGCGACGCGTAGAGTAACGCTACCTTCTCTATTCTGTCGATCAAGTGTCGATTGTTCGCTGTGCCGGTCAAGACGATCGTGTCGCCGGCTATCTCCACCCTGACGGCGGAATCAGGGGCGAGGGTTTTAATTTTCTTTTCGATGACTTCAGCTCTCTCGCGCTCGAATTCCACCATTCTCTCTCGATGGACGACGATGTCGAAGAAGCTTTTGTTCCCGTCCTTGTCCCACACGATGAGGCTTGTAATTCCCGGCTTTTTCCCCGTAATGATCACTTCGACCATCTTCGCGGCTGGGAAGGCGAGGAGAGGTTTGATATCGGCGATTTCGTTGTTCGCGAGGGAGACCTGTTTGATATCCTGTGGCGGCTTGTTGATTTTCAGAACCGTTTCCTTCCCGACAATGACGTCGATGGGCACCGCCTTTTTTCCCACTGCGGCGGGATCGAGCTTGACGGCATATTCTTCCGCGGATGCCGGAAGGATGGTCAACGAAAAGATGACGGCGAATAAGACGACCGTCGATGAAAGTGTCGCGCTCCCCTTTTTATTCATGAGACCCTCCTTTATATAATGTGGTAAGAATTCTACTGTCCTTATAAGCGTGCCAGTTGCATGACGTCATCGCCCGATCCTTTGATCAAGCCCGAGAACATGCGTGGTCGAGGGATACACCCTACGACAAGCTCAGGGTGAAATAGGCCATGGTGAACATGTCGGATGCCATAGTGCGCCGCCTGTCGAACGCTCTGGTGCGCTTGTCGAACCACAAATTACCCGTTCGAGCCGGAGAACGATAACCATCGGCAAACAATCCATCGTCCATAGTGTCTCTATTGCGCCTTGAACTTCTCGACCGTCTTCGTTGACCCGCGGAACACATCGATGGATGTGAATTGTTCGGGCTGCGGTTCAGGTGTTTTCACTGCCCTCGCTCCGGAAGCCGGCGACGTCCTCACCGCGGTCACTGTCCCGCCGAGGACTTTCGTGACCGTCGCGCCGGTTGTCTTCACCTCTTCTTTGTCGCCGAGTCGTCTCAGAACGAGCTGGAGTTTTCCCTGCGTGCTCGCGAGCGCGAGTCGTTCCGCTTCATCGGGCGTGACATCTACCGTGACCGTGGGCACGATCACGGGCTTGCCTTCCTGTTGTTCCACGATCTGGCCGATCGCGAGAACCGGCACATTCTGGAGGACGATCTTGCTCACGCTTTGCTGAGAGCCCGGGAGTTCGATTGAGAGCACGACATCGACGATGTTGCCAGGATTGATGAATCCGGCAACGCCGGCGACTTGATCCACCGCGACGGTCATGGCGCGATGGCCTTCGGGGATCCTATAGGTCATGATGCCGACCGGGCCCTCCTTCGGCATCAGCTTAGTCTCGGTGATGGCATCACCCGGCATCAATGTCTGGATCGTGGTTCTGCCGATGACCTGATCGGTCGAGGGGAAAACGCCTTGCGGCAAGCTCGCTTTCGGCCAGTCCGCCGTTTTCACCTGCGTGAGGTTAATTGCAGATCCCACGGGGATCTCGACTGCGGCGACGACGATCTTCTCGGTTGCGACTGCCTCGCTCAGCTTCTGCTCCTGCCCTCGCAGATAGACGTACAGAGCGTAAGCCGCAACCGCCGCAACGAGCACAGCCAGGGCGCCCGCGATAATGACTGGCTTCGGTTTTGATACCATAAAACCCTCCTTCCGTTAAGTTAACAATGACCAAAATCCAAATGAAAACGTTATATTGTTGTCTGAATCAATCCATGCGCGCACAGTGCTGCTTGCCGCCGTGCCATCCTTTGAACAATCGGAGATCACTGTAAAAGAGTTCCTCATTCATATCTCATACTCGTTGCCTCGGTCGTATTAAGTGCTTTTGGCCATGGCCAGGGCGCACCACCGACCACAAAAAAATTATTATCGTTATAGGTCACCCGTGTTGTAACAGTGTCTCCTGTTGCCGCAACAGATGCTCCACTTTTCCCCTCAACATCTATGACGACAGTTGTTCGGCCATCGTTTCGAACCCCAGGTGAAGTGCAAACAGCCCTAATTACCGGGTCTCCGCTTGGACATGTGCCGGAACGATCAGTAAGATTCGGGGTGACGACCGCAATCCTTGCGCCTTGTCTCGCAGCATTTTTCAGCGAGTTTTTTGTGTACCAGGCCCTCGCAAATTCTGCTATGCCTAAGAGGAGTAATAGCAAAATAAATAATATCAACGCAGTTTCGATCAGCGTCTGCCCTCGATGCTTATGTGTTTTTTGCGCATTCATCTTTTCCTCTCCATAAATATCTTGTTAATGGTATTCACCATAGCTTCTAAATCGTATTGTATTAGCGGATACTCTCCCCAGTGAGATTCCTTACCCCCGTCATCCTACTTCTAAAGATATTGGGAAATTCATATATTGTCAAGACTTTTTTTCTTTTATTCACGATAACGAATGATAACGGTTAAAACTATTTGTTGAACTTTTTGGACAAGCCGGGGCACATTCAGCAAGTTATGTGTCCCTGAAGCTTCGAAGGCCCTTGTCTCTGTCATCGCGATCCCGCCGAAGGCGGGAGTGGCGATCTCGCCGTTTTGCTATCCACAAAAGTCCGTATAATCCTCTCCCTTGAGGGGAGAGGGGAGGGTGAGGGTGACGCCTATGGCGGGATGAGGACGTGGGGCTATCGTGCTGCTGATGGCAACGACGAGATTGCCGGGGAGAGCCCGTGGCGGATGAGGCGCGCAACGACGCCGTCAGCTCGTCACTCCCTCGACAACGCGCCGCTTTTTTCGACCGCGAAGGACATCGAACTATGTCTCGATCTGTACAATTCCTCGAACTGTCCCTCGAGAAACATCTTTCTGAATTTATGCCGCTCCGCCTCGTTGCCGACAATGCACGTATAGATGTGCGACGCCCTGATGCCTTTGATGTACCATCCGATGGTCGAAACGCCCCTATAGGTCGCGCCGGTGATGTCGGCGTTGGAGAGATTGGCGTAGTTGAAATTCACATCGACAATCTTCGCGTCGCGGAGGTCGGAATTGGAGAGGTCGGCTTTCAGGAACGAAACGCCGCTCAAGTCCGACGCGCCGAGATTTGCTCCTCTGAGCATGGCGTTGCCGAAGTAAGAGTCGCTCAGGTTCGCTCCGCGGAGGCACGCGCCGCTCAGGTTCGCCCCTTCGAAATATGCTCCCCTGAGGTCGGCCCCGCTCAGGTTCGCGTTCGTCAGGTCCGCCTCGACGAGGTGCGCGCCCGGGTATGCCTTGCCGAGATCGGTGCCGCCCAGATAGGCTTCCGTGAGATCGGCATCCTTGAGGTTGGCGCCGCAGAGGTTCGCCCCGCTGAGATTCGCCCTCGTCAAATTCGCCCCGCCGAGATCCGCCCCGCTGAGATTCGCTCTGTTCAGGTCCGCCCCGCTCAGGTCCGCCCCGCTCAGATCCGCGCCGGGGAACGCCCGGTGGACATCGATGTTGTCGAGAGACAGCCTGCTGAGATCGGCACCGAGGTAGACTTCACGGAGTATCGCTCTCTTGAGGTTGGCGCCGCTAAGTATCGCGCTCCCGAGATATGCCTTCGTGAGATCGGCGCCGACGAGCTTCGATTTGCTGAGGTTGGCGCCGCCGAAATTGGTCTCGACGAGATACATCCCGCTGAGGTCGAGCCCGGAGAGGTTGGCGCCGCTGAAATCCCACTGCGTGTATCGCGTGGCATGATCCACCGGGATAAGATGCGCGAGCACTTCCCACGTCATCTCTCTCGTCAGCATCTCTTGTCCTCCTTCTATGAGTGTATGGTTCGATTCAGCTTGGACATAATTATAAATTGGACCCTCGAGCCCTTGACCCTTTGAACTGTGCCTTCGCTTTACTCGCCCCATCCAGAAGTGTCATCGTTCGCCTCGGCCGCCTCATCGACTCGACGACGCGAGCGGATCCACCCGAGCGGGGACGAGCGAAGCGCGGCGATCTCGCTGTTCGGTTCCAAAAGAAGCGACTTTGCGAACCCTCTCCCTATGAGGGTCGAAGACTCTCAGACGAGGGGAGAGGGCGGGGTGAGTCCTGCCGATAGCGGGAGTGGCGATCTGGACGTTGATAGCAGCGACGGGATTGCCACGTCGGTCGTTCCGACTTCCTTGTCCACCTCGGTGGATCCGCCCGAGGCGGACAAGGACTTTTTCCCATCTGTCATCGCGAGGACGAGCCCTGCCTGTGGCAGGATGAGGACGTGGCGATCTCCCGGGTTGGTTCCCTTTTGTCATCTCTGAAATAAATAAATGAACTCGGCAACGGTCGTAGTAGGGTGTGATACTTCTGTCCCTTTGCATCCTTAGCCCGCGGTTTTCCTTTCTCGGCATGAGCTATTGTTCAAGAAGTGTCCCAAGCTTTGAAGTGATCGGCATCACGTGCCGAGAGGGGCCATCGTACGCGCGTCGTCAATTGCGCCCGAAAAGGCTCCCCATCAGGGGAGCCACAAAGGAGAAAATGAACGAATGGATAAAGACTAAAGGATCGTTGCCGTCAGACTCGCCTTCACGGAAACTGCGCGGCCACGTTCGAGTACATCCCGCTCACAGTTGTGCCGGTCAACTGCAGTGCCAGGAACACGACGACAGCTATGAGCACGAGGATCAATCCATACTCCGCCAACGTTTGTCCGCTTTCGTTGTGCAAAGCGTCTTTCGCATTGAAGAAAAGCTGTCGCAAGGAACGAATCAGAATATTCACGATTACGCACCCCCTTTCATGTTTTCAAGGTCTCTCATTCGTATACGTCGTGATCAGGAACCGTTCTGCGTTCGAAGCGATTGCCACGTGCGCATCTTTCATCGAGTTTGGCGACTTCTGCAGACATTCTCACGAAAGAATGGAGAAAAAAGACCATCTGGTTCTTTGCCAGAACCAGATGGTTTCAATCATGATTAAGGTATTAATGATACCTACCCCATGTGTCTCGAGCATGCGTTACTTCAGTGCGTTGTTAATATTGCTAAAGGTGCTACTGACTTTCTGACCGGTAACTGTCAACGCCGCAATCACAACGAGGGCGATCAAAACGAGAATCAGCGCATACTCGACCAGCGTCTGGCCTTTCTCGCTCCGAAGCACGTTCGTGAGCTTCAGATACATGGCCAGAAAATAATCTTTGATCTCTGTCATCTCTGTCACCTCCTTTCAACGGATACCCGAAAACTTTGCTTGTTACTATATCGGAGTTTCCGGCTGCCCAGGTTCTTTCATTTTCCCCACCCTGAGCTTACATACTATTCTATAGAATGAAATAGATTTGTCAATAGGGGCATTGCTCTTCATTTTTGTAAAATTGCTTTTTTACGGTGGTTGATAGGGGCACATCCCTTCGGGGATGTGTCCCTGACGCTTTTAATCTTTGCCATCAGCCTTCTGTTCTTTTGCACTTTTATACCCGATGACGCGCCGATCTTGTATGGTCGTCATTCCGCACTTGCTGCGGGATCCAGAATTTTCTTTCCGGATCCCCCGATCGAGTCGGCGGATGACTGAGTGAACGATGGATTCTCGCCTCGGCGATCCCGCCGTTTGGGTCTCCTTTTTTTGTCCTCGTCGGCCTCGGCAGATCCGCCCGAGCGCGGACAATGACAGCATGCGGTGTCCTCGTCTGCCTTATCGAGTCGCTTCTGCGGCGGATCCTCCAAAGCGAGGGGCGACCGAGGTGGCCGCAAGCTGCCCTTTTTGCAAAAGCCGTTGATCGCGATCAATTCAATGAGAATAATATGAACGTGCGGTCGTTTGGACAATGCGCGGCTGGTGAAAGGTATCAATGGTCTTTCTTTTTTCGCTGACCCTGTTCGCGAGTGCATTCCTGCTCTTCAGCGTGCAGCCGATGGTAGGAAAGATGTTGCTGCCGGTGCTGGGCGGCTCCCCGTCCGTGTGGAACACGTGCATGGTTTTTTTCCAGGCGACGTTGCTCTTCGCGTATTCCTATTCGCACGCTCTGAGTTCAGCGCCAAACCGATGGCAGTTCGTTGTCCATTTATCGTTGATCGCGCTCCCGTTCATCGTTCTCCCCATCGGCATCGGCGAGAAAGCGATCGCGTCGATCCCCCGGGAAAGCAATCCGATTCCGTGGCTTCTCGGCTTTCTCTTCTTTTCGACCGCGTTGCCGCTGTTCGCCGTATCGACGACCGCCCCGCTCCTCCAGAGATGGTTTTCTACGACGCGTCATCGCGACGCGCGCGATCCCTACTTTCTCTATGCGGCGAGCAACCTCGGGAGCATGGTCGGTCTTCTGATGTATCCATTCGCGATCGAGCCCAGCCTGGCGTTACGCCAGCAAAGTTCTTTGTGGGCGATCGGCTATGGCGTGCTGGCCGTCCTCATCGTATCTTGTGCGGTTATCACGCTGCGTTCCGCCCATAGAGCGCGGGAAGAGTACGCTCATTCTTCACCCGGCGGGCTGCCACGCGAACCCTTTAAAGTTCCCACAGGTCTTGTGATGAAAAGAGTGTCTGATGTCCGATGTTTCGAATCGGCGCATACGCCCGCGGAGCCTCTCGGCTTCTCGCGAATGCTGCGCTGGACGAGCTTCGCGTTCATCCCGTCGAGTCTGCTCCTGGGGGTGACGACCTACATCACGACGGACATCGCGCCCTTCCCGCTGTTGTGGGTCATTCCGCTCGCTCTCTATCTCCTGACTTTCATCCTCGTCTTCGCGAAGCGCCCCTTACTGCCCCCTTACTGGATGGGACGTTTACTGAGCATATGTGCGGTGGTTTTGATGATCATTTTTCTCATGAAGGTGAATCACCCTACTTGGCTCATATCGTTATTTTACCTTCTCATGTTTTTTGCCGCGGCGATGATTTTCCATGGTGAACTCGCGAAGGACCGCCCAGCGACGCATCACTTGACGGCATTTTACTTATGCTTGTCGGTCGGTGGGGTGCTCGGAGGATTCTTCAATGCGATTGTCGCACCCCTGCTCTTCGACAACGTGCTCGAGCTGCCGATCGTCATGATACTCGCTTGTGCGCTCCGGCCGGCAGAGAGAAAATCGGACAGTAACGTGGGCGGGTTCTCCTTTGGGTGGCGGGATGTCGCCTGGTCAGTCGGTGTGGGCATCCTCACGCTTGCGCTGTTTTTTATGGTTGAATCTGTGAGAATGCCTCGCCCATGGCTCGGGAATCTGATCCTCTTCGCGATGCCTGCATTGTTAACGTATCGATTCGTTCGAAAACCCCCGCGGTTTGCTCTCTGTCTGGCGGGTATTTTCGTTGTAGGTCTCCTTCTCTTGAGCACGAAGGAGAAGATGCTGATGACCGAGCGAAACTTTTTTGGCGTCCTCCGTGTGGCAGAAGATTCAAACAGGGCGCGTCGCCTCCTCTTCCATGGGACGACGTTGCACGGGCTCCAGAGCACCGATCCAGCGAAGCGCGGAGAGGCGCTGTCGTACTACTACCGAACGGGCCCGGTTGGAGAACTGTTCGAGAGTCTCGAACACAATTCGGCAACGGCGCAGTCTATCGGAGTGGTTGGCCTCGGCACGGGTTCTCTCGCCGCATACGCTCGACCGAACCAGGATTGGACGTTTTACGAAATCGATCCCGATGTCATACGCTTCGCGAGCGATCCGTCACTGTTCACGTACATCTCGGAGAGCCAGGCGCGATCTCTGCACATTATCCCGGGGGACGCCCGGCTGCGTTTGAAAGAGGCCAAGAGCGGTCGGTACGACGTCCTCGTTCTGGATGCGTTCAGTTCGGATGCGATCCCCATGCACCTTGTTACCAGAGAAGCAGTGCAGTTATATCTGGAGAAAGTGTCCGACGATGGAATTCTCGCCTTTCACATATCGAATCGGAGACTCGACCTCGAACCTGTTTTTGCGAACTTGGCACTCGACGCGAGGCTGGTGGCGCGCATCCGTCATGATGGAGACATCAGCGCAGATGAGGAGAAGCAAGGCAAAACACCTTCGATCTGGGTGGTGATGGCTCGCTCTCGAGAGAAGGTGGATTCACTTCTTCGAAACGACCGCTGGCAACCTCTGCGGGGCGATCCGCGCGTCGGGATATGGACGGATGATTTCTCGAACGTGCTGAGAGTGATAAAGTGGAAGTAAAAACGAGGTAAAAAGGGACGCATCCCTTGAAGGATGTGTCCCTGAAGCTTTAACGGCTCTTTTCTCCGTCATCGCGCGGCGTGGTTCTCTTTTTGTCATCGTCTGCCTCGGCGGATCCGCTCGCCTCGTCGAAGGACCGCTCCTACCTTTTATATTATGGATGATATAACGTTTTCGGAAGGACTCACCGGATGGTCGAAGCAGTGTTCTATCATGTAAAATTCTTGTAAAATAAAGCATTCACCGTTGCCGGGACACGCGGCAGCGGAGTTCGCAAAAGGAGGTGCGTATGCGGAGAATTATCTACTTTTTGGTTACCAATTTCGCGGTGCTCGTCGTCTTGAGCATCGTCCTGAGAGTACTCGGCATAGAGCCGTACCTGACGGCGTATGGCTTGAACTATTCCTCGCTTCTCATGTTCGCGGCGGTATTCGGCATGGGCGGCGCGTTCGTCAGCCTCGCGTTGTCGAAATGGTCGGCAAAGAGGCTGACCGGCGCTCAGGTCATCACGACGCCGGCGAACGAGACGGAGCGCTGGCTTCTGAGGACCGTCGGTGAACTTGCGTCGAAGGCGGGCATCGGTATGCCCGAGGTTGCGGTTTATCCCGCGGACGACGTGAACGCCTTCGCGACGGGAATGAAGAGGGATAGCGCGCTCGTCGCCGTCTCGACAGGCATGCTGCGCCGGATGGACAGGGAGAGGGTGCGGGCCGTTCTCGCCCACGAGGTGGCACACATACGGAACGGCGACATGGTGACGCTCGCGCTCGTGCAGGGGGTCGTGAATACGTTCGTGATTTTCTTTGCGCGCGTGATCGGCTATACGGTCGACCGGGTCATCTTGAGGAACGAGCGGGGACACGGGATAGGGTTCTGGGTAACGACGATTATCGCGGAGATGTTCCTCGCGATCCTCGCCTCGATTGTCGTTTTCTGGTTTTCGCGCCGGAGGGAGTACCGGGCGGACGGCGGCGCCGCGGATTTGGTGGGGAAGAAACCCATGATCGGCGCTCTCGAGTCTCTGAAGGCGTTCGTGCAGCAGCCGCACCTGCCAGATCAGATGGCGGCATTCGGCATTTCCGGGTCGAAGAAGAGAGGTCTCGCCGCGCTCTTCGCGACGCACCCGGATCTCGACGACAGGATTCGCACCCTTCAGGGGGCGCCGTATCCGGATTACAAGCCTTGATGCAACGATTTCGCTCTTCATGCCGGGAACGGACGCTCGTCTCGTAACCCGCTGCCGGCGTGATTACCGTATCTTTGCGCGTTCGAGCGGCCGAACGCTCACCGGAGAACGAATTGGTGCGAGCACTTCGTGCAGGTGACGAGGTCGCCTTTTTTTGCGCCCCTGAAGAGCTGGAACTTCCCGCACCGGGGACACTTTCGGTACGCGGATACGGGGGCTGCGATCAGCGCGGATACGTGGATCATGCTTTAACCTTACCATAAGACCGATGGAATACGAAATGGAATACGAAATTCTCAAATCCCTCGAAATGATCTTCATCGCATCCGCGGTGGTCATCCTCCTGCTCTATAAGCTGAAGATCCCGTCCCTCGTGGGATTCATCGTCGCCGGCATTTTGATCGGTCCACAGGGCGTCGGCCTCATCAAAGACGTGCACTTTATCCAGGTGCTCGCGGAGATCGGCGTCATACTCCTCCTCTTCACCATCGGCATCGAGTTTTCGCTCGCGAAGCTCATGCGGATCCGGAAGGCGGTCCTCGGCGGCGGAACAGCCCAGGTGCTCCTCACGATCGCGGTTTCGGGTGCCATGACGTACGTCGCGATCGGGAATGTCAACACGTCGGTGTTCTTCGGGTTTCTCTATGCCCTGAGCAGTACGGCGATCGTCCTCAAACTGCTCGCGGAAAGAGGGGAGATCGATTCTCCCCACGGGCACACGATGGTCGGGATCCTCATCTTTCAGGATCTCTGTATCGTTCCTCTCATGCTCCTCGTGCCGGTCCTCGCGGGCGACGGCGTGGACGTGCTCGACATCGGCGGCAAAATAGGGAAAGCGGCGATTATCATCGCCGTCGTCCTCCTGAGTTCCCGGTGGATCGTTCCCGCGTTTCTCCATCAGGTCGTCCGCACGAAGAGCCGCGAGCTCTTCCTCACGACGATTATTCTCCTCTGCCTCGGCATCGCTCTCCTCACGTCGCGCTTCGGGCTTTCTCTCGCCCTCGGCGCGTTTCTCGCCGGCCTCATCATTTCGGAGTCGGAGTACGCGCACCAGGCGCTTGCGGACATCCTGCCGTTCAAGGACAGTTTCATGGGGCTCTTCTTCGTCTCGATCGGCATGCTCATGAACGTAGAGTTCCTCGCGGACAACGTGATAAGGATCGCGCAGGTGGTTCTCCTTATATTCGGACTGAAGATCGTGACAGGCTTCATCGCCGCGATGCTCATCGGAAATTCTCTCAGAACCGCCCTCATCGCGGGTCTCGGGCTCGCGCAGATCGGCGAGTTTTCCTTCGTGCTCGCCGTGGCGGGCAAGTCGGCCGGTTTGATATCGGAGGATTTCTACCAGGTTTTCCTCCTCTCCTCCGTCATCACGATGATCATGACGCCGTTCGTTGTAAGCCTCGCCCCGCCGATATCGGAGTGGATCGCGGCGCGGCCCGCGGTCAAGAGGTTCGCCGGACACAGGAGCGGAGCGCACGGGGAGACGCCGGTGCGGAAGAAGCACGACCACGTCATTATCGTCGGGTTCGGCCTGAACGGGAGGAACCTCGCGCGGGTGTTGAAGGAGGCCGAGATTCCCTACGTCGTGCTCGAGATGAACAGCGACACGGTCAGGGAGATGAGGGAGAAGGGCGAGCCGATTCACTACGGAGACGGCACGAGCAAGGAAATTCTCCATAAGATGGGCGTGGAGAAGGCGAGGCTCCTCGTCGTTGCGATCTCGGACCCCGTCTCCACGAGGAGGATCGTCTCGATCGCCCGACAGGCGAACCCTCATCTCTATATCATCGTTCGGACGCGGTACGTCGCGGAGGTGGATGAACTCAAAGCCCTCGGCGCGGACGAGGTGATACCGGAGGAGTTCGAGACGTCGATAGAGATATTCTCGCGGGTGCTGCACCGTTACAGTTTTCCCCGGAGCGCTATCCTCGACATGGTGGAAAAGGTGAGGAGCAACAGCTATACGGCCCTGCGCACGGTCGAACTCCCGCGGCGGCATCTCTTCGAGACGTATGAGTGGCTTCCCCAAATAGAGATCGACGGGTACCGCATTCCCGAGGGGTCACACCTCCATGACCGTTCGATCAAGGACCTCCAGATCAGGAAGAAAACGGGCGTCACCGTGATCGCGGTGAAGAGGGGAAAGAGCGTGCACACGAATCCCGAACCGGATTTCACCCTGAAGGCGGGGGATTTCCTGCTCTTCACGGGTGACCGGGAGGCAATGAAGAACGTCCTCGATTATTTGAAATCGGCAGCGTGACGCGCCGGAAAGGCCTTTATGCAATCGCCCGCGAAAGCGGTTTGAGTTTTTCGCCGCGTTCAGGTAGACTGTTTCGTGTTCCGGGGTACGTGATGGCAACGATCGTTCTTTTATTGATTATTCTGCTCGGGGTTGCGGTCTTTTCCGTGCAGAACGCCGTCCCCGTGACGATACACTTCCTCTTCTGGCAGTTCGAAGGCTCGCTCGCCATCGTCATCTTTCTCTCCGCTGTCGGGGGCATGATCGCGGGCGCCCTCGTCGCCTCTTTTATCCGCTTCAGATCTTCTCCCGGGAAAGAATCCGAAAAGCCGCCGACCGTCATTCAGTGAGACCCGGCCGCGCGCGGTCCCATGGCGCGGTTCGCGGGGTGACGCAAATCACAGATGTGGTGACCGTTCTCCCGTACGATAAAGCCAGCGCATATCCCTCATACTCCCTCCGAACAATATGGCAGCCTATCCAGGCAAAATGAAGGCTGCCATATTGTCCCACCTCACGGCACCCTCCCTGAGAAGTTTCGGCCGCTCGCCTGTCACGTCGACAATCGTGGAGGGCAGCCCGCCGGGTGTCCTGCCTCCGTCGATCACGAGGTCGAGCCTTCGGTCGAAATAGCGCGTGACCGTCTCGGCGTCGTCCGCCGGCGGCCTGCCGGAGATGTTCGCGCTCGTGGAGGTGATCGGAAACCGGGCCGCCCGCGCGAGGCGGAGGGCGAGAGAGTCGCCCGGAACTCTGACCGCGACCGTGCCCGTCCCCGCGGTCAGGTAGTCGGAGAGGCCCTCGCGGGCAGGCACGACGAGGGTGACAGGCCCCGGCCAGAACGTTTCAGCGAGACGATCGGCGGCATCGCTCACCCGCGGGCACAGCGAGGGCAGGAGGCTCGCGTCGCCGATGATGAGCGGAAGGGCTTTGTCCCTCGGCCGCTCCTTCAGCTCGCAGACTCGACGCAACGCGTCCGGCACGTCGAACTTTGCTCCTATCGCGTAGAATGTTTCGGTCGGATACGCGACGATGCCACCGGAGAGCAGGATGTCAATGGCAGCGCGTATCACGTCTCTCTCGCCGTGCCCGGACACGCTCAGGATTTTCATGCATACATAGTACCACAGAGTCGGGTCGCGCGATACGCGCACGCGAAATCCGTTTTTGGGGAAGCGGCGGGGATGTATAATTGGGGCAGGATGCGGAGAGTCGGAGTCCACACGTCGATCGCGGGCGGGTTGTCCCGGAGCCTGGAGAGAGCGCACGTGCTCGGCTGCACGACCGTGCAACTGTTTTCTCACAGCCCGCGCGGCTGGGCGGTGAAGGCGATCCCGAACGAGGAGAGAGAACGCTTCGCGTCGCTCAGGCGCGACCTCGATATCTCGCCCGTGTATATCCACGCGTCCTACCTCATCAACATGGCGTCACCCGAAGCCGCGCTGAGAAAAAAGTCGATTGCGATGCTCCGGGAGGAGATGGATCGGGCCGACGCCATCGGCGCCGACTACGTCGTCCTCCACACGGGGAGCGCGTCGGGCGATGACGCCGCCGTCTCGAGGAGGAGGGCAATCGGCGCCCTGAACGAGGTGGCGCGCTCGGGCAGGTGGGCGGCGGGTCTCCTCCTCGAAAACACGGCGGGCGAGCGGGGCGACATCTCGTCGCGCGTCGCCGACCTCGCCGAGATTTTCCACGGGGTCGGGGGAACACTCGTCGCGGGGGTCTGCATCGACACCTGCCACGCGTTTTCCGCGGGCTACGACATACGCCGCGACGACGGAATACGCGCGGTGGCGGAGGAGATCGACCACGCCATCGGCCTGGAGCGCGTCAGGCTCATCCACCTGAACGACGCGAAAGGCGACCTGCGTTCCGGCGCGGACCGTCATGAGCACATCGGTCTCGGACGGATCGGGACAGCGGGACTCCGCCGGTTCGTTCTCGCCGCTCCTTTCCGGCGGGTCCCCCTCATCCTCGAGACGCCGAAGGAACGCGAGACCGACGACGCGCGAAATCTGCGGGCCGTGCGGAAGATGCTTTTCGGAGAACAGTAGTTGACGATTTTACAACAATCGTTGCAAAATGAGGATTGTTTACAAAAATGCACTATCTGTTCTAAAACGTCATTTTTCTGTTGACAAACTGTCATTGATCGTGTATAACACACTCAGGTGAGATGAAATGTTGAAGAGTTTATTTTCATCGTCGATACGAGCCGACCTCCTCTCCCTGCTCCTCAACAGCCCTGACGAGCAGTTCTACATCAGGGAAATCGCGAAGCTCCTCAGAAAGAATCCGTCCGGGATCAAACGGGAACTCGACAAGCTCGAAGAGATGGGGATCGTGACGAGCGAGAAGATCGTCAACCTCAAATATTTCCAGGCGAACAAGGAATCCCCCCTCTTTTCGGAGCTGAAAAACCTCATCACGAAGTCGCTCGGTCTCCCCGGCGCTCTGAAGGCAGTCCTGAGAGCATCCGGCGCGAAAGCCGCCTTTCTCTACGGTCCATACGCGGAAGGGCAGGATGAGTCGAACGTCAACATGTTCGTGGTCGGCGCCTCGGCCGCGCTCGCTCGAGAGCTGAAAAACCTCGAAAAGAGGTTCGATCAAAAAATCGACTGTATCGTCATGGATGAAGACGAGTACAAACTGAAGAAGAAGAAAGGGGACGCGAACCTGAAGAAGGTGCTTTCAGGCAAGCGCATCGCTCTTATCGGACGCCTTTGATCACAGAGCGCCCCGCATTTCGACGACCGGGAATGCGGGAAGAAAGGGGGTGAACGTTCATGGCAACAAAGAAAGCAGCGAAGAAAGCAACGAAGAAGACCGCAAAGAAGAAATAAGTTCACTCGCTCACGATTTTTTAGGCTGGGGGAGAGATTCTCCAGCCTTTTTTTTGCGGTCTTCCCAGATATGAAACTCTATCCGGGGGAGAAAAAGCAAGCAGATTTTACAATGCCTTGAAAAATAAAGATATTTCAGGAATAGAGGGGGACGGGTTGCGAGACGGCTTCCGACTCGAGTTCCCAGTGGTCCGGGCAGGAGAAGAATTTCTTCAAAAACTTGATATTGGTCGTATGGCCGGACTTGTTCGCGATGATATGGCCGTAGATCGGGTATCCCAGGAGGGAGAGGTCTCCGATGAGGTCCAGAATCTTGTGGCGGACGAACTCGTCTTCGAAGCGGAGGACGGCTGCGTTGATGATGCCGCTGTCGCCAAGGATGATCGCGTTATCGGGGGAACCGCCCCTCGCAAGTCCGCGGGACTTGAGGTATTCCACGTCCTTCAGGAAACCGAACGTACGCGCGGGTGCGATTTCCATGACGAAACTCTCTTCCGAGAGGTCGAGGCTCATCTGCTGCTCACCGAGAAGGTGGTGCTGGAACTGAATCCTGTACGTTATTTTCCGCCCGTCGTGCGGGAGGACGGCGATCTCCGCGTTTCCGTCGGAAAGCGCAATCGGGTGCGTGACGCGAATGAACGGTTTCTTCTTCCCCTGTTTCGCAATCCCGCCCTTAAGGATGAGTTCCGTCAATCCGATCGAACTCCCGTCGAGAATGGGAATTTCCGGGCCGTTCACTTCGATGACCGCGTTGTCGATTCCGAGGCCCGCCAATGCCGCGAGGATGTGTTCCACCGTCCTGATTTTCGCGCCGTTGTACCCGATCGTGGTCGCGAACGCCGTGTCGGTCACAGAGTGCACGGTCGCCTTGATGACCGCGGGCTTGTCTTTTCTGATGAAGACGACGCCGCTGTCTCTCGGGGCGGGCTTCACGCAGACGGTGGCATGGCGTCCCGTGTGCAAGCCGATGCCTTTGAAGGTGATTTCCTGCTGGAGAGTTCTCTGTGAGCGCATCGTCGTTCCTCGTCTCTCTGTGTTATTTTTGAAATCGGTTGAAGCCTCATGATGGTTGGCAAATATGGTGCCAGTGGAAAAGCGCGGCAGGCAATCCGGGCCGACCTTTGTGGCAAACAGAGAAAATGCACACCTGAAAAGACGTTGAGCCGGAAGACATAAAGTTCTACTTGAAGGCGCAAGTGAGCGGGCGAGGCGCGGTCATGTTGAACGCTGACCATGTTGTGTGGATTATTTGAGACAGCGATATTCCGTCCCGCACCCCGTATGGTAGAATGGAACGGTTATTTCGATGGAGAGGGAAACGGATAGAGAGAATGATCGGCGTCATCGGCGGTAGCGGCCTCTACGATATCGAGGGAGTCGATATCCGCGAGGTGCGCGAGATCGAGACGCCGTTCGGGCCGCCGTCCGATGCCTATCGAATCGGTGATTTCTCGGGGAGAAGCCTCGTCTTCCTCCCCCGGCACGGCGCCGCGCACCACCTCCCGCCGCACAAGATCAACTACAGGGCGAATATCTGGGGATTCAAGCACCTCGGCGCCGACTGCGTCATCGCTCTCAGCGCGACGGGTGGTATTACGGACCGCGTGACACCAGGGTCGATCGTTCTTCCCGATCAGATTCTCGATTTCACGAGCGGACGGGACGCGACCTACCACTCCGGCGAGGCCGGTGTCGTTCACATCGACTTCACTCATCCCTACTGTCCGGCGGTGCGCGATGCCCTCAGGGAGGGCGCAAAGCGCGCCGGCACTGCCCTCGTCGAACCGGCTACCTACGTCTGCACGAACGGGCCGAGACTCGAGACCTGGGCGGAGATTCGGGCATTCTCTCTCCTCGGCGCCGACGTTGTCGGCATGACCGCGATGCCCGAAGCTGCCCTCGCGCGCGAGGCGGAACTCTGTTACGCGGGGGTCTGTGTCGTCACCAACTTCGCGGCCGGCGTCTCCGGTGAAAAGCTCACCGTGAAAGAGGTCGTCGAACAGATGAAGTCGGCGACGGAGCGTTTGAAGCGGATTCTTCGGGAGACGTTTCCGCTCATTTCCCCGTCGAGGGCGTGCCGGTGCAGGGATGCCCTGCGGGACGCGAGGGTATAATACATCATGGAGACCATCCTCGTCGTCGAAGACAAGGATTCGATGGCCGCAATGCTTCAGGAGACGCTCGAGGCCGAAGGGTATCGCGTCGTGACCGCGAGGGACGCGGCGAAGGGCATCAAATGCCTGAAGGAAGGCGGGATCGATCTCGTCCTCACGGATCTCAAGCTCCCGGGCAAGTCCGGCCTCGACGTCCTGCGCGCCGCGAAAGAGGAGAACCATCTCACGCCGGTCATTGTCATGACGGCGTTCGGCTCTGTCGAAGCGGCCGTGACGGCGATGAAGGAAGGTGCCTACGACTTCATCACGAAGCCGTTCGATACCGACCACCTCATTCTCCTCGTCAGGCGGGCGCTGGAAAACCAGCGCCTCGTGACAGAGAACATCCTCCTCAAAGAGGAGGTATCATCCCGGTTCCGCCTGCCGGGGATCATCGGGAAGAGCCGGAGCATACTCGAGGCGGCGCAGATGATCGAAAAGGTCGCGCCAACGAGAACGACGGTCCTGATACTCGGCGAGAGCGGCACGGGGAAAGAATTGTTCGCCCGCGCTCTTCACCAGCTCAGCCACCGCAGGAACTACCCCTTCGTGCCGATCAACTGCGCGGCGATACCGAAAACGCTCCTCGAATCCGAACTCTTCGGACACGAGAAGGGGGCTTTCACGGGAGCGGAGGCGCGGAAGCTCGGGAAATTCGAACTCGCCAACAGGGGGACGCTCTTCCTCGATGAAATCGGCGACATGGACCTCGCCCTTCAGGCGAAGCTCCTCAGGGCCATCGAAGAGGGCGAGATAGAACGCATCGGCGCGCTCGCGCCCGTCAAGCTCGACGTGCGAATCGTCGCCGCGAGCAACAAAGACCTCGAGAAAGAGGTGGAAGAAAAGCGGTTCCGCGAGGATCTGTTCTACCGGCTGAACGTGTTTCCGGTGAGAGTCCCGCCTCTCAGGGAGAGGAGAGAAGATATCCCTCTACTCGTCGATTACTTCATCCGGAAGTATTGCAACGAAATGAAGAGCCCTCCCAAGAGCATGTCGAGCGACGCTCTAGACATGCTGCAGGCGTACCACTGGAAAGGCAACGTGCGGGAACTCGAGAACACGATAGAGCGCGCGGTGATCCTCTGTGACGGCGACACGATAACGGTTGCCGAGTGCGTGCTGAGCAGGGACGAGGGATCGTCCGTTTCGTCCCCGGGAACCGCCGCGGGCGGCACGCTCGAATCCGTCGCGAAAGAGGCTTCCCGGCGGGCGGAGACGAAGCGCATCGTCAGCGTTCTTAGGGAGACCGGAGGAAACAAGAGCAGGGCGGCGGAGATCCTCCGGGTAAGCTACAAAACGCTCCTCACCAAGATCAAAGAGTACGGCATCGAGTCTTGACACTGTCTTTTTCGGGCATTATCATAAGTACATCATTCTCATCACGGTACGTTGAACGTCTTTCCGGGGGTACAGTGGCCGGACACTCCAAGTGGGCGCAAATCAAGCATAAGAAAGCCAGCACCGACGCGAAGCGCGGCAAGGTCTTTTCGAAACTCGTGAAGGAGATCTCCGTCGCCGCCCGTCTCGGCGGAGGAGATCCCACGGGAAATCCCCGCCTGCGCACCGCCATCGAAAAGGCAAAAGAGGTGAATATGCCCAGCGACACGATCAAGCGCGCCATCATGAAGGGGACCGGCGAACTCCCAGGCGTCGCCTACGAAGAGTGCGTCTACGAAGGGTACGGACCCGGCGGCGTGGCGATCCTCGTCGGGGTGCTCACGGATAACAAGAACAGGACGACCCCTGAGATACGGCATATCATGACGAAGCACGGCGGCAGTCTCGGCGAGGTCGGTTGCGTCTCCTGGATGTTCGAAAAGAAGGGGTATATTCTCGTCGAGAAGTCGAAGACGGACGAGTTCACGCTCATGGGGATCGCCCTCGACGCGGGCGCGGAGGACATGCGGAACGACCCGAAGGAGGACAATTTCGAGGTCGTGACCGCTCCCGACCAGCTCGCGACGGTCAAAGCGGCGATCGAGCAGGCGGGCATACCGGTTTCTCTCGCGGAGGTGACGATGCTGCCGAAGAATTACGCGAGCATCGAGGACAGGCAGGCGGAGCAGATGATACGTTTGATCGACGCTCTCGAAGAGCATGAAGATGTTCAGGACGTGTTCACGAATGTGGATTTGCCGGATGAGGTAGTCGCCCGGGTTGGCCGGTAGCATGAAGATCTCCATACGCGCAACCTTCAGGCGGAGGTTTCTCGCCGGTCTTTTCATATCGATCCCTGCCATCATCACCTTTCTCGTCATCTGGTGGCTCTTCACCTTCCTCGACAGTTTCCTCGAACCGCTCTACTACAGAATTCTCGGGTACCACGTCCACGGCCTCGGGTTCATTACGGCAATCGCGCTCATTTTTGTTGTCGGTATCATCTCGACGAATGTCGTGGGCAGGAAGATCATCCAGTCAGTCGAGCAGCTCATTCTGAAAATTCCCGTCTTCAAAGGCATTTACTCCTCGGTGAAACAGCTCGTCGACGCGTTCTCGCCGGAGAGCAAGCTGTCGTCGTTCAAGAAGTTCGTGATCGTGGAGTACCCGAGGCCGAATGTCTACGCGTATGGCTTTCTCACGAAAGAGTGCGTGATGAAGAACGCGGGCGACGGGGCGGAAACCAATCTGAAGGCGGTCTACATTCCGACGAACCTTATCTATTTTGGGGAGATCGCGCTGTTCCGCGATGAGCAGGTGTTCTTTACGGATATCCCGATCGAAGACGGTATCAAGATCATTCTCTCGGGCGGAATCGCGACCCCGCCGAAGATAAACGAGGTCCGCTTGTGAAGGTCGCCGGCGTCATTTTAGCCGCCGGGATCGGAACGCGGATGCGCTCCCCTTTGCCGAAAGTCCTCCACTCGCTTCTCGGTACGCCCATGCTCCAGTACGTCGTCGACACGATGGCCGCCCTGAAGCCCGAGAAACTCGTCGTAGTCGTCGGGAGGCACGCCGACCGTATACGGGAGGCGATCCGCGGTCCGAAGGCGCTCTCGTTCGTCGAACAGAGAGAGCCGAGAGGCACGGCGGACGCGCTCCGCTCCGCGGCGCCGGTCCTCCGATCTTTTCGGGGGACGGTGCTCGTCGTGAACGGCGACTGCCCGTTGCTCACTCCGGATACGATCCGCGCGCTGCTCACGCGGCACAGGAGGAAAAAGAATGATCTGTCCTTTCTCTCTTTTCTCGCAACCAACCCGGCTTCGTACGGGAGGGTCATTCGCGACGGGCGAAAGAAGGTATTGTCAATCGTGGAAGAGCAGGACGCGACGGCGGAACAGAGGGAGATTCGAGAGGTGAATAGCGGCGTGTACGCGCTTGAGCCCAGGGTTCTCGCGCTCCTCGACGGAATCGGCGTGAATCCGTCGAAAGGGGAATACTACCTGACCGACGTCGTGCATATCGCGAGGGCGAAAGGAATGGCCGTCGATGCCTTTCTCGTGGGATCCGAGGCTGAATTCATCGGCATAAACACCCCCGAAGATCTCGAAAGAGCGGGACGGCTCATGAGGACGAGGATCGTCGAACACTGGCGTTCCCGAGGGGTCTCGTTCCTCGATGCGGGCTCCGTCTACATATCCGCCCGGTCGAAGCTCGGAGGGAAAACCGTCGTCTATCCGAACGTCCACATCGAGGGAAGGACGGAGATCGGCAGCGGGTGTACGATCTTCCCGAACGTGAGGATCGTGGACAGCACGATCGGGGACGGCGCGACGGTCAAGGATTCGACGGTGATCGAGCGGTCGAGCATCGGCAGGAATGCCTCTGTGGGCCCGTTTGCCCACCTGAGGCCGGGCTCCGCGCTCGAGGAGGACGTGAAAATCGGCAACTTCGTGGAGGTGAAAAACTCCCGGATCGGCCGGGGCACAAAAGCGTCCCACCTCTCGTATCTCGGGGACGCGGAGATCGGAAAGCACGTCAACATCGGAGCCGGCACGATCACGTGCAATTACGACGGCTACAAGAAGCACGTGACGCGGATAGAAGATGGCGTTTTCATAGGCAGCGATACGCAGTTGATTGCGCCCGTAAAGGTTTCACGGGGGGCCGTCGTGGGGGCCGGATCCACGATCACTGCGGATGTTCCGGCCAATGCGTTGGCGCTCAGTCGGGTACGACAGACGAATATCGCGCGCTGGGCTGAGAGGAGAAGAAAACAGGAGGGTCGGAATCAGCCCAAAGAGAAACCGACGAGAAAGTAAGAGCGAGGCACCTCGTCCGCGACCGCGAGGCTCGCCGGGGCGTCGTCGACACGGGTTTCGGAGGAAGGGATGTCCGGCGCGACGCTCTTTCACAATGACCGAGAAGCGATGAGTTCGGGGTGGCGCGTGCCGTCATGCTGCTGCGAGTCCATGGAATCGCCGCTCTATATAAAAAGTAAATGACCATCATTCATGACAGCACACACCAAGGCATTTCTCGTCTGAACTGACATGTGCGGAATCATCGGATATGTCGGCAAGAGGAACGCGGTGCCCATCGTTCTCGAGGGGTTGAAGCGGCTCGAGTATCGCGGGTACGACTCTGCCGGCATCGCATTTTTTGGCGACAAGGGTATCGAGGTGAGGAGATGTTCCGGGAAGATCGAGCGTCTCGCGTCAATACTAGAAAAAGAGAATCCCTCGAGCCACACCACGATCGGGCATACGAGGTGGGCGACCCACGGGCGGCCGTCGGAGGAGAATGCCCATCCGCACCGGTCGAACGGCGTCGTCCTCGTGCACAACGGCATCATCGAAAATTATCTCGGCCTGAAGAGGATGCTCGCGGGAAAAGGATATCGGTTCACGTCGGAAACCGACACCGAGGTAATGTGCCACCTCATCGAGGAGTACGGGCGGGACCTCAGCTTCGAACAGGCGGTGAGGGAAGCATTGAAAGAGGTGCGGGGTTCGTATGCCGTCGCTGTGATCAGGGAAGACGAGCCGGATAAAATAATCGGCGCGAGGAAAGACAGCCCTCTCGTTGTGGGACTGGGGGACGGCGAGTTCTTTCTCGCGTCGGATATTCCCGCCTTCCTCGCTCATTCCCGTGACGTGATTTTCCTCGATGACGGCGAACTGGCGGTGCTCACCCGGTACGGAGTCAGTATTTTCGGCCTCGACGGGAGGCAGCACCAAAAAGAGGTCCGGACGGTCTCGTGGAGTCCGTCCATGGCCGAAAAAGGCGGATTCAAACACTTCATGTTGAAGGAGATCCATGAGCAGCCGCGGGCGATCGCGGATACCCTGAGGGGGAGGTGCAACCCGGAGACCGGAGACGTGTATCTGGAGGAATTCGGGCTCGGTGCGCCCGTCCTCCAGCGGGCGAAAAAGATCTTCATCGTCGCCTGCGGGACGTCATACCACGCGGCTCTCATCGGGAAATACATGATCGAGAGCATGGCGCGTGTGCCTGTCGAGACCGACATCGCGTCAGAGTTCCGTTACCGGTCGCCGCTCATAACCACGGACGACCTCATGATCGTGATAACGCAGTCCGGCGAAACGGCTGATACCCTCGCTGCACAGAGGGAGGCGAAGAACCTCGGCGCATTCGTCCTCAGCATCTGCAACGTGGTCGGAAGCACGTCGTCCCGCGAGGCGGACGCCGTCTTCTACACGCATTCGGGACCCGAGATCGGTGTCGCCTCCACGAAAGCGTTCGCCACGCAAATCGTCGGTCTGTACCTCTTCGCGATCGCCGCCGGCAGAGCCCGGGGAACGCTGACGGACGACGTATCTCGCGATTTGGTGAACGAACTCCTTACGGTTCCGGGAAAGGTGGAGGAGGTGCTGGTCTCGGACGGCATCATCCGGTCCGTCGCGAAGGAGTTCTGCAAAGCGACGAATTTCCTCTATCTCGGGAGGGGACTCTGTTATCCGGTCGCGCTGGAGGGCGCGCTCAAGCTGAAGGAGATCTCGTACATCCACGCGGAGGGCTACCCGGCAGGCGAGATGAAGCACGGCCCGATCGCCCTCATCGACGAGAACCTCCCGGTCGTCGTGTTCGCTCCCGACGACGCGTTCCGTGAGAAGATACATTCGAATATTCAGGAGGTGAAGAGCAGGGGCGGAAAGATCATCGCCGTCACCGATCAGGCGGACGAGCACATTCAGGCGTCTGCGGACAGGTGCATACTCGTCCCGCGCACGAACCGGTACCTGATTCCGTTGATCATGACCGTCCCGGCGCAGTTGCTCGCGTACCATATCGGGGTTCTGCGCGGCTGCGACGTCGATCAGCCGCGGAATCTCGCGAAAAGTGTCACGGTCGAGTGACGGATAGTGGCTGTGAGAGAGGATCGCGGTGAGGAACGCCGGTTCGATGTTCTGGGAATCGGCGCGTAATCGGGCTCCCGTATGGATTTCGGGAACGTAAATCTGTTAACATGAGATTTATCAAGGAGAAATTCATGCAAGACCTTAATCCGCAGCAAAGAGAAGCCCTCCTCCACGTGAACAGTCCCCTCCTCGTTTTCGCGGGCGCGGGGAGCGGGAAGACGCGCGTTATCGCGCACAAGTTTTCGTACCTCAGCAAGGCCAAGAAAATCCCGGCCAACTCGATACTGACGGTGACCTTCACGAATAAGGCGGCGCACGAGATGAGGCTCCGCATCCAGGATCTCCTCGGGAAGGATATCAACGGCGCCTGGATTGGCACGTTCCATTCGCAGTGCAGCAGGATCCTCCGCCGGGAGATCGGGGCGCTCGGCTACTCGCAGAATTTCTCCATTTACGATGAAGACGATCAGTGTACCCTCATTCGCCACATTCTCAAGGAATTCAAGATCCACGAGGCCCTCTACAAGGGCATTATCACGCGCATCGGTATCCTAAAATCGTCGCTCGTCAGTCCCGAACAGTTTCTCGCGTCGGGCGACGGGTTCGGGTTCGACGAGAAGCTCGCCCGCGTGTACGTCCGGTACCAGGACGAAATGAAGAGGAGCAACGCGCTCGATTTCGACGATCTCATCATGCTCACGATCCGGCTCTTCTCCGAATACCCCAGGATCCTCGAGCGCTATCAGCAGAAGCTCGCGTACATTCTCGTGGACGAGTTTCAGGATACGAACTTCGCGCAATACCAGTTGCTCAAACTGCTCGCGTCGGCCCACAAGAAGATTTGCGTGGTGGGGGATGACGACCAGAGCATTTACCGGTTCAGAGGAGCCACCGTGAGCAATATTCTGAACTTCAAGAGGGATTTCCCCGACGCGCGGCTCATAAAACTCGAGCAGAACTATCGTTCGACCCAGCACATCCTCAAAGTCTCGGGAGCGGTGATCGCGAAAAATCCGCAGAGGCAGGCGAAAAAGCTCTGGACGGAACGAGGCTCGGGAGAGAAAGTGCATTTTTGCTGGTTCAGGACCTGCGAGGAGGAGGCGAGGTGCGTAGCCGGCGCGATCAAGCAATACTTCCTCAAGGGGACGTATAATTACAGAGACTTCGCGGTGTTCTACCGCGTGCACCTCCAGTCGAGAGCGCTCGAAGACGCGATGCGCGACGAGGGAGTCCCCTACCGGGTCCTCGGCGGCATCAGTTTTTACCAGCGGAAGGAAATCAAGGATGTCATCGCGTACATGCGACTCTTGTGCAATCGGGGGGACAACGTCAGCTTCCGGAGGGTCATTAACGTGCCGCACCGCGGTATCGGCCCGGCGGCGCTGAACAGAATCGAGCAGGATGCGCGGAAGAAGTTTCTGCCGCTCTTCGACGCGGCGAAAGCGCATCTGAAGAGCGACCATCTCCCCCTGCCGGTCAAGGCGAGGCTCGCGGAATTCGTGAAACTGATCGAGCGCCTTTCCTCCGCGTCGTACAAGTCGGCTGCCGACATGATCGGGAGCGTGTACGAGAAGTCGGGCTACGTGAAGATTCTCGACGAGGAGCGGGCAAAGAATGTCGAAGAGTTGATCTCCTCCGCGGAGGGGATGGACGCCGGCCATTTCCTCGACCGGGTTTCGCTCATGACCAGCCTCGACGATACGTGCGGCCATGACTGCATTTCTCTCATGACGTTGCACAACGCGAAGGGGCTCGAGTTCCCGGTTGTCTTCATCATCGGCGTGGAGGAAGGAGTTCTCCCCTATTGCAAGGCGATGAAGAACGAAGAGGAGATCGCCGAGGAGCGCAGGCTCCTCTATGTCGGCATGACGCGCGCCCGGGACATCCTCTGGCTGACGGGCGCGCACAAGAGACGGTTGTATTCGAAGTTGCAGGATCAGGAACCGTCGCGCTTCCTCCGGGATATACCGAAAGAGTGGTGCAACTGGGTCGACAAGATTGGCGGTCACCACACGGTGAAGGTCACGGCCGTCCAGAAGGAAGACAAAAAGCCGGCCGGGTGCTTCGCGCTCTATAGCGCCGGGTGCAGGGTGAAGCATCCCGCGTGGGGCGTCGGCGTGGTGCGTGATTGCTACGGGGACGGCGATGATCAGAAGGTCATGGTAAACTTCCCGAATTTCGGGATCAAGAGACTGGCGGTTCGGTTCGCGAACCTGGAAAAAATTTAGGCGGTTTCCGTGAAGATAGCGAGAGAACAGATCGAACACATTGCACTCCTGGCGCGGCTTGCCCTCTCCGAGGAAGAGAAAGAGACGTTCGGTTCACAGTTGAGCAGCATCCTCGATTACATGGAGAAGCTGAACGAACTCGACACAAAGGACATCGAACCCACCTCGCACGTGCTTTCTCTCCAGAACGTGATGAGAGACGACGTTGTGCAGCCTTCGCTCCCGAGGGAGGAAGCACTCGCAAACGCGCCATCCCGGACGGAGAAATTCTACCGCGTTCCGAGAATCATCGAGTAGGACCAACTCTCCATTTCCGCTCGAGCACGATGTCGTTTCACTGTCCCGCGGAATGCACGCGTTGAACGCGTAAACATCTCCCCCATCTGCGGTTGTCTCCTTTCCCGCGCTTCAGGTCGTGGTGTAATATAGGACATGAGAATCTCTGCCGGCATTGCGAAGGGGCGGCGCACCGCGACGCGAGGACTCCTCACGCGGTCTCCCGGGGCACGGAAAGTCCGGCCGACCTCGGCGAAGGTGAGGGAGGCGCTCTTCGATATCCTGCGCGGGAAAATAGAGGGCGCGACCTTCGTTGACCTGTACGCGGGAACCGGGACGGTCGGGTTCGAGGCTCTTTCGAGGGGGGCGTCGCACGCTCTCTTCGTGGAACCGGACCGGCGCCTCATCGCGGGCATGAAGAAATGTGCACTCGATCTGGGTTTTTCCGACAGAGCGCTGATCATGCCTCAGCGTGCCGAAGAATTTCTCTCGAGGGCAGCCGTCGCGGGACAATCCTATGACATCTTTTTTCTCGATCCTCCGTACCACTCCCGCGAGATCGAGAGGATACTCCCGGTGCTCGCGTCGGGCGCACTCGTCCCGGACGGCGGTATCGTCGTCGTCGAGCATTTTTTCAAGAAACAGATGCCCGGGGACGTGGGGGGCCTCGTCCTTCGGAAGCGCTACCGCTATGGGGATACCATGCTGACATTCTACGGAAAGGCGGAGCGGGAAAGGGAAGACGATGAAAAGAGCGATCTATCCGGGAACGTTTGATCCTGTCACCAATGGGCACCTCGACCTCGTCAAGAGGGCGGTGCGCATCTTCGACGAAGTCATCATCGCCGTCGCGCCAAGTTACAGGAAGAAACCCCTCTTCACACTCGATGAACGATTGGATCTCATTAACCGCGCGGTGAGGAGCATCGAGAAGGTGAAGGTCGAGTCATTCGACGGGCTCCTCGTGCGGTACGTCAAGAAGAAGAAGGGCTCGGCTATCCTCCGCGGTCTGAGGGCAATTTCCGATTTCGAGACTGAATTGCAGATGGCCCACATGAACAGGTCCCTCGACAACGATATCGAAACGGTGTTCATGATGCCGAGCGAAGAGTATGGATTCATCACGTCGACGGTGATCAAAGAGGTCGCCTCGTTCGGCGGCTCCGTGCGAGACTACGTCCCTGAAGAAGTCGAGGCCGCGCTGAGAGAGAAGTTCAAGGCGGGTTTCGAGACTCCCGCATGGAGAAAGGTGGGGATGTATGGAACGCAGAGAACTTCCCGTCCCGCCCCAGTTCGATAAGGAACGGGTCGGCACCGTTTGGAGGGTTCCTTATCAGTCGGTGGCGCGGCAGGCCGAAATGTGGAGGCTGGAGCATCGTATTCTCCCTTCCGCCGACGACCGTTTCAGGATCTGTCTGATCGCGATAGATGTCCAGAACACCTTTTGCATTCCGGGATTCGAACTGTACGTGGGGGGACAATCCGGGACCGGTGCCGTCGATGACAATCGGAGGCTCTGTGAATTTCTCTACCGAAACCTCGGTGTCATCACGGAGATATGTCCGACGATGGATACGCATCGCGCGATGCAGGTCTTCCACAGCATTTGGCTGGTCAACGAAAACGGGGAACACCCGTCACCGTTTACCCTCGTCTCCGTGGAAGATGTCGAGCGGGGTATCTGGAGATTCAATCCTGCGGTCGGCAAAAGCCTCGGCGTGAGCCATGACTACGGTCAGCGTCACCTCCTCCGCTATGCCCGGAAGCTTAGAGAGAGCAGCAAATACGAACTGACCATATGGCCTTACCACGCGATGCTCGGCGGGATCGGCCACGCGCTCGTCGCGTCTTTCGAGGAAGCGGTGTTCTTCCATTCCATCGCGCGTTGCAGCCAGCCGGATTTCTTTTTGAAAGGCGACAGACCCTTGACGGAGCACTACTCGGTCATAGGGCCTGAGGTACTCGAAGGCCCCGACGGTGAACGAATCGGCGAAAAGAGCGGCGCGATCGTGGCGAAGCTGAAGGCATTCGATGCCGTCATCATCGCGGGACAGGCGAAGAGCCACTGCGTCGCGTGGACGATCGACGATCTCCTTTCGGAGATCCGTTTCGATCGGGACCTCGCCCGTAAGGTCTACCTGCTCGAGGATTGCACGTCGCCCGTCGTCATACCCGGTGTCGTCGATTACAGCGAGCGCGCCGACGCGGCGTTCCGCCGGTTTGCCGAAGCCGGGGTTCACGTCGTGAAATCGACGGACCCCATTCGGCAGTGGCACGGAATACGGGTGTGATTCGAGATTCGTCGAGTCTTCGTGACGGGCCGGTCATGCGGTGTTCGTCTCTACCCCTGGGATCTGTTTGAAAAGGGCGGGCGTTGCCACGGGAGACGTTCTTTCATCGCGGGTCGCACCGCTCACTTTCGAAATGAATTCTTTGCGGAGGGTGAAAGGAGAACGCTCGTGAACAGGAAAGTACACGTCTTCATCGTCTCGGACGCGACGGGGTTTACCGCGGAAATGGTCATCAGCGCCGTTCTCCTCCAGTTCACGGAAGTCGAGCCGGTGTTCAAGAAATTCCCTTACACGAAGACCAAAGAGCAGATCATGACCGTGCTCAACCTCGCGAAGACCGTTGGCGGGATCGTGACCTATTCCCTCGTTGCTCCCGATCTCAGGCGCTGGATCCGTTTGGAACTCCGTAACCTGGGGCTGCTCGGCATCGATATCCTCGGCCCTCACCTGGACAGGCTCGGCAAGGTATGGAATGTGACGCCCACGTTTATTCCGGGAAGACGCAGACGTGTGAGCGAGCAGTCCATCTTGCTCGCCGAGGCGATCGACTTTACCCTCAGACACGACGATGGTCAGGGAATGGATACGATCCATGACGCCGATCTCGTCATGTTCGGGGTCTCGAGAACATCGAAGACGCCAACGAGCCTCTATCTGTCGTGCAACTATACCTTGAAGGTCGCGAATGTTCCCATCATCGAGGGCATGAGGCCGCCGGATCAGGTCTTTACACTTCAGATGCAGAAAATCGGATTGACTATAGATCCGGAGAGGCTCGCGTTCATACGCGCGAGACGGATGAAATACGTGCACGTGAGTGAATACCTTGACGTGACGTACATCCAGAAGGAACTCGAGTACAGCCACAGGATATTTCAACAAATTCCGGGGATACAGATTATCGACGTCACCAACAGTTCCATTGAAGAGGTGGCGAGCAGGGTCATCGAGTTGAGACAGGAGCGGGGAGGAAGATAGAGAGTTTTTGGGGACACATCCTCGCTTTTCCGTGTCATTGCGAGTCCCGCTGAAAGCGGGACGCGGCAATCTCTTCTCGGAGTTTTCCCCCTTACGATAAGGGGGATGA
>OGCI01000067.1_pt1 | contig 120921 bp, 112 predicted proteins | sample 1570021 | NCBI WGS metagenome assembly OGCI01 (sample SAMN06264664, study PRJEB24512) | hot springs metagenome | isolation source: Hot spring water | place: South Africa: Tshipise | collected 2015-06-21 | reverse complement strand
CTGGGGCTGGAGGACGTGGCTAAAGACCTGTGGGGATAGGCAGCTAGCACAGGAAGAGTAGCCCGACGGTCACCGCTATCAACACGCTGCCCAGGGCGATCACCACCCACGCCCAGAGCGGTACACCCGAGGGTACCACCGCCGGGACTGCGGGCAATTCAATCGTCTCAGTCTGAAAACAAAATGTGGGGCTCCAGTCGCCGGGAGAGGTCTGAGCGCCCACCTCCAAGGGACGCACCCGCCAGAAATAGGTCGCCTGATATTTGAGCCAGCCCTCGTAGGTGTAGACCGTGCTGACGGTGGTGACGTGCGCGACGACTTTGTTGAAGTCCATATCCTCAGCCAGCAGGAACTCGTATCTGGTTACCCCTGGCTGCGGTGCCCAGGAGAAGGGGACCGAACTCACCGGGTAGCCGACCGCCCCGTTTTTCGGGGCTAGCAGCTGCACGCCGCAATAGCTTGAATTTACCGGCAAGCCTGTCTTCACCGTGAAGCTTTTCACCTCCGACCACGGGCTCCTGATGGTCTCGGTGGTCGCGGCATGGCGCACCCTTACCCGCCAGTAGTAGCTGTGACCGCATTCAAGCTGACCGTAACGTCCGATGGCTGACCCCTCAGCCATCGTGGTCACCAGCGCTTTCTTCGCCTCGTCAGAGCGGGCCACGTATGACAGGGCGGCTGCCCGCCCACCGGCGGGGAAAAAGACACAGGGTCTGGTGACATCGACCGGGAACAGAAAGCCCTCCCAGGCGTGCTCGCCCGCCTGGTCCACGATTTTGATGCTGAAATCGCTGTCCTTGGCGATCTCGATGTCATAGGCATCGGCCAGGGAAAGCTGCTCCCAGCAAAAGTCCACCTCCTGCGCCCTGCCGGAGACCGCATCGCAGCCTATTTCGCCCGTGGGCACCACCACCGGACCGCTGCGGCAGATATTGTCCTCAAAGGCGTAGATGAGTCGGTTCGCAGTATCGACCGCCCAGAGCACGTTCCGCCCGCCTTCATCGGATATTTTGAGGTGGGGCAGGTTGTGGTGGAATACCGCCAGCGGATTGAAGGCGGCACCGGTGGGCAGTGTGCGGTTGAGGATGTCCCACTCGATTTGACTGAGCTCCCCGTGGCCGGGGTTAAGCGAGCGCCCCATGCCACCGCTATAGCAGGTGACATTCTCACTGGAAGCGGCATACAGGGTCCCCTCCTGCCCCACCGCCAGCCCCACCACACACCGTCCCGCCCCCAGATCGGTGACCACCTTGTCTATCTGCTCCCACTCGCGAGAGACGCCGATGGTCCAGCGCCAGATGCCTTTGTCGCTTATGTTGTCCGAGGCATAGATTATGCCGTTAGCTGCATAGCGGGCATCGGCTACCACCTGCACATCGCCCACGCGGCTGGGGTCATTGCCCACCACCGGCTCTATCTCGGTGAAGCTTTCACCGCCGTCGGTGGAATAGGCCACCCGCCCATCACGGCTCCCCACCAGGAGGTGTCCGGGGCAGGGTATGCTGAGCATGTTGATTTCAGAAACGCTCCGCGGAAAGCAGCCCACCGCAGGCCTGACCCAGGTAGCACCGGCGGTTGTGTCCTTGCGCACCCGCCCGTAGGGCAGGGCGACATAGAAGCTGTCCCTGTCCTCAACGGCAAAATCGATGACCGGTCCGGGCACGGGGCGGTGCTGCCAGAAATTGCCGCGATTGTTCGATACCGCCATCTTATTGTACGGCGTCCCGGTATCACCCACCTCCACAGCATAGATGGTGTAATCTTCCAGATAGTTAGGGCTTTGCCTCAATATCACTCTATCGGTGGTGGTGTCGAGGGAGAGCACCCGCCCCCAGTATTGCCCCAGCGGTTCGCCGGCGCTGCGCCAAACACCTTCGGGACCGTGTTCCGTATAGCTGGCGAGAAACAGGCTCTTGGAATCGGGCGCTGGGGCGATGTCGGAAATATTGATGGTGGTGTCTATCAGGCTGAGCTGCTGCCAGGTACCCCCGAAGTCGAAGCTGGACGAAAAAGCGCTCTCATCGTTAGCTGATGTGCCGCTGGTACCGCAGTAAGCCACCGTGCCATCATAGCTCCAGCGGACAAAAGCATTGCCCGGTCCCGTCGGCGGCTGTGTCGCCTGGCGAAGCGTCGCCGGTAGTCCGTAGCCGGGGTAGGCGCTATCCGTCCACCACACCTTTACCTGAAAGCCTGCCCCCGTGACCTCGCCCGCCACCAGCCTCCCCTGCTGCTTCTTGCCATAGTGAGCGATGCTATAAATCCTCCCGTAGCTTCCGCTAAAGTAGGTGACGGTAGCAGCAACGCCCTCTATCCGGTAGATGCCGACCTGAAGGCCGAGGGTTGTGCTATCTGTGCTCACATATACGCAGGGCTGGACGAGGTTAAAGTCGGCGGGCATATCTAAATCAGCGCCCAGAAGTTGGTTTTTATCCGGAGAGTCGCCTCCGTCCTCGACTTGTTGAGGATAACCGACAAGCCCAGCAGTTGCGTTCCACTGGGTGGAATTGTTGGCGATATCGCGGCTACCGATGCTGAGCCAGGTGTCAGCGCCATCGGCAGTCACCGCCGCGATGGCCGCCTGAAGGGAATAGGTGAGCGAGAACTTTATCGCCCAGACATCGCCCTGACTTAACCCCTGGTCCTGCCAGGAGCTGAAAGCCGAGGTGCTCCTGACATAGACCTTGCCGTTGCCACCATCCCTGGTGCCCACAGCGATATCACAAATTACCTCATCACCGCTCATGCGGTAAGTCGACAGGGCAAGGCAACGAATTTCAGCGGTGGCGGAAATGGTGAGGTTGGTGTCCTCCCAAGTGGCACCGCTGTCTTTGGACACATAGACCTTCTTCCGGTTATTGTCCACCACCGCCACTATGGTTGGCCTGTCGGGGCACACCGCCACCTCCTGCGCCGGCAGTGCTACCCCCGCAGACGCCAGATTAGCCGTTATCTCGCTCCAGGTGGAGCCGCCACTTTCCGAGCGATAGACGCCTCCCACCCGGCTATCTATGGCATAGACTACGCCGCGCCCCACAGCGATGCGGCTGACCTCGGAGTTGGGTATGATGATGCCGCCCCTCCTCCCCGGCGCCTCCACCACGTTCCACTTCAGGGGCAGCCCCAACCCCTCACCCGATGCCCGGGGCAAGAAAAGACCTAGGGAGACGATGAGTGCCAGAAGCAAGACGGGCCAGTATCTCATCTCCGAACCCGCTCCGGGATATGGACAAAAGACATCGTCATTAGGATAAATACAAAAAGTTAAATTTCTGTTAATATATAGCGGGAGGTGACGGACCTGCTGTACCCCCGATTTAATAGGTTCTTAACAATCGCTGAATAGAATTTGCTGAGATATTATACTAAAGCAGGAAAATATACGATAGGTGGTAGAAATGAGGACTAAAGCGGTAATAGCATTTGGGCTGGCAGTTATTCTGGCTGGCCTCCTGTTTCCCAGCTGCGGTTCCAAGACCAACTCCCCCCAGCCGACCGTTCAGACGGCCACAGTGCGAAAAGGCGACCTCGTGGTAGAAATCACCGCTACAGGAAACCTGCAGATGCCCAATTCGGTCAATCTTTCCTTCGGCGCTTCGGGGAAGGTGAAGGAGGTGCTGGTGGAGATGGGAGACGAGGTAAAAAAGGGGCAGGTGCTTGCCAGGCTTGACACCTCGACTCTAGAGCAAAGTCTCATCCAGGCGCAGATAAATGTGAAATCGGCACAGTACAGCCTGGAAAAGGCGAAACAGCCGACCACCACCGCCTCCGGTGACCGCATCCTCTCCGCCCCCGACCCGCTGGACATCGAGATAAAGGAGCTCCAGCTCGAGCTTGCCAAACGGAGGCTGCAGGAAGCACAGCAGCAGCTCGATGAAGCAACCATCGTAGCACCTTTCGACGGTCTGGTAGCCGCGGTCAATATCTCTACCGGCAACCAGGTGAGTGCAGGGACCGCTGCCATCCGCCTGCTCGACCCGGCCAAGCTAGAGGTAGATGTGCTGGTCAGCGAGATGGACGTTTTCCAGTTGAAGCCAGGAGCAAGGGCAACGGTGCAGGTGGATGCCGTCTCCGGTATCAGCTTCCCCGCCAGGGTGAAGCGCATTTCCCCTGCTGCCACCATCCAGCAAAATGTGGTCAACTACAAGGTACGGCTGGAACTCGTCACCGGCGAGACCGTGGTAGCACAGCAGCGCTCACCGTCCCAGATAACGCTGGAGATGCTGCCAGAGCAGGTGAGGAAAGCAGTGGAGGAGGGGCGTATCACCCTGGAGCAAATTAGGCAATGGGTGGCACAACGGTACCAGCAGCAGACAGCCAAGCCGGCTATTTCCATGGCTGACTTCCAGCCCAAAGAGGGACTCACCGTAACCGCCACCATCTTCGTCAACGAAAGAAGGGATGTGCTGTTGGTGCCCAATAGCGCCATCGTCAAAGAGGGCGGCAAGTCGTACGTCAAGGTGCTCAACGGCGAGGTCACCGAGAAACGGGAGGTGGTCACCGGGGTCAGCAACTGGCAGTATACTGAGATAACCGAGGGCGTCAGCGAAGGTGAGCAGGTACTGATCGTCAAAGCTAGCACCTCATCCACGCCGACATCGACCCAGCAGACACAGCGTCCACCCATGATGATGTTCAGATGATCAAGCTCCAGCAGATAACCAAGACCTATACTTTGGGGAAAAGAGATCTCCAGGTGCTCAAAGGCGTAGACCTCTCCGTAGAACAGGGAGAGTTGCTAGCCATAATGGGCCCGTCCGGCTCGGGGAAGACCACGCTGCTCAACATAATCGGCTGTCTGGACAGACCCACAACCGGCAGCTACTACCTCGATGGCAAGGAGGTCAGCTCGTTGAGCAGCGGGGAGCTGGCTGCCATCAGGGCAAAGAAGATAGGCTTTGTCTTTCAGACCTTCAATCTGTTGCCCCGGCTGTCGGCGCTTGCCAATGTGGAGCTGGGACTTAAATATGCCGGCATCGACGACCGCGACCTTGCCATGGAGGCATTGCGGCGGGTGGGGCTCGCCGACAGGGCTAACCACCGCCCTACCGAGCTCTCTGGCGGCGAACAGCAGCGGGTAGCCATCGCCCGGGCGCTGGTGAAAAGACCACCGGTGATCCTAGCCGACGAGCCCACAGGCAATCTGGACAGCAAGTCCGGAGAGGAGATACTGTCCCTGCTCACCGAGCTGCACCGGGAGCAGGGGATCACCCTGTTGATGATCACCCATGACCCCGATGTTGCCCTGCGTTGCCAGCGCATCATCCGCCTCAGGGACGGGCTGGTGGTATCCGAGGAGAGGACATGAAACGGCAGCTAGCAAGGCTCAAGGGTGTGAAAAAATGGCTTGACCCGGCATACAGTGCCTGGACAAGCATAGCCACACATAAACTGCGCAGCTTTCTCACCATCCTGGGCATCGTCATCGGCATCGCTGCCGTGATCGCCCTCATGTCCATAGGCAGAGGGGCACAGGCGCAGATAATGTCGCGCATACAGGGACTGGGGGCTGACCTCATTGGGATCCGCCCCGGGATTACGATGGCCGGGGGTGTCAGGGGGGGCTTCGGCAGCGCCAGCACCCTCACGCTGGAAGATGCCGAAGCAATAAGAGAGCAGATACCCTACATAGCTGCGCTAGCACCGACTTTTTCTGCGTACCAGCAGCTTGTTGCCGGTAACCAGAATATGAATGCCCAGGTCATCGGCACCACACCGGAGTATGCGTTTCTGTACAGCCTGGAGATTGCCGAGGGCGACTTCTTTACCGACTATGACCATCAGCGGGGTAGCAGGGTGGCGATGCTCGGTGCCAACGTGAAGCAGACGCTATTCGGTGATGAGTCCCCGGTGGGGCAGCAGATGCGCATCGGCGGCAATATCGTCCGCGTGGTGGGTGTCCTGAAGAGCAAAGGTGCAGTCTGGGCTTCGCCCGACGATGCCGCGATCATCCCGCTCACCGCCATGCAACAGATGGTCACTCAGCCACGGACCAGCCGCGGTGAGCGCGTGGTAACCTCAATAGCGCTGAAGGTCTCCGACCAGAGCCAGCTGGACTTTGTTACTCAACAAATCACCGAACTGCTTCGCTCCCGCCACCGTCTCGCCCCTGGTGCCGAGAATGACTTTAGCATCACCTCGGTGCAGGCGGTCACCCAGGCACTATCGGAAGCCACCGGCACCATGACCCTTTTCTTAAGCGCCGTGGCAGCCATCTCCTTACTTGTCGGCGGCATCGGGGTGATGAACATCATGCTGGTCTCAGTCCTAGAACGGACCAGGGAGATAGGCATTCTTAAAGCACTGGGGGCACGGGAACGCGATATCTGGGGGCAGTTTCTCACCGAGTCAGCCTTCCTCACCCTCACCGGCGGTGTCATCGGGGTCGTCGTCGGCTGCGGGACATCGTTGCTCCTTTCACGGCTTAAGGTGATGACCACCCTCCTTTCTCCGGACATCATCGTCCTCGCCGTGGTGGTCTCATTGGGCGTGGGGTTATTTTTCGGCTTCTACCCCGCCTGGAATGCCTCGCGCCTTGACCCCATCGAAGCCCTGAGGTACGAGTAGCGCTGGCTCCGGCGATAGAGCGCCTGAGAGGGAGTCCGGTCAGCTTTAGGCAATTGCACTTTTAGACTGAGCCTGGAGGTGCCCCGATGAACCGCACTCAAGCCCTCCAGCTGCTCAGGTCATACCGCGAAAAAGGATTCAGTCTAATCCCGCTCAAGTCCCGGTCCAAGAAGCCGCTGGTGAAGTGGAAGAGCTACCAGCTCAGCGACGAAGACTTGAGGACGTTCATTGACCGGGGTGTCAACTGGGCCATCCGCTGTGATGAGCACTTCCATGCCCTGGACTTCGGTAACCCAGAGAACTACCGGAAGTTTGTCCAGGAAAACGACGGTATTCTTAAAGGTGCCCCCGTCGTCCATACCGGCCGGGGCTACCATATCTGGTTCAAGCCGAAAGAGCCGGTAGAAGGTTTCGATGTGGACGGCATCGAGGTCAAGGGGCTAAAAAGGCTGGTGGTGGTCCCACCTTCAATCCATCCCAAAGGACCGGAGTATACCTTTGAAATCCCGCTCAATGGCAGTCTTCCCGTTATCGACGTCAAAGAGCTTCTAGGCGATAGGATTGCCAAACCGCCGAAACAGAGGGAACCTGCACCGGAAACCACATCCCGTCAACAGACCTTACCTGTCGCCACCACTGCCGAGCAGGAGGAGTTTCGCACTCTGTTTGCCATGCTGGGAGTTTATCCCGGCGAAAATCCTACCTGGTGTCCCTTTCATCCCGACCGTGAGGGTACGGGTGATAGGGCTCCCCAGAAGTCTTTATCTATTGACTGCAGATACTATTACAACGAATAATTCGGACATCCCTGTTCCCGAACCCCCGGCCTGGGATACCTGGGAGACGGCAGAAGTCCCCACCCGCCGCTGTGGCATGCCGGTCCACCTGCGCCACCGCCAGGATAAATGCCGTCAACGCGTGGTCAGCGTTCTCGACGGCCACTGGAATTACGTCGTCTGCGGCCCTTACCTCAAAAAAGAAGTGGCTGGAGCATCTATACCCCATATTCACCGAGGCAGAGCATATTTACCTCACCACCTTATCATCAAAGAAGGAAAGGGGCACGCTCTACAAGCGCCTCCAGCGCCTTAAGGCCGACTTCGCCCGCCTGGAGCTGGAGACCGGAGAGCTGGTGGTCTTCTCCAGTCAAAACCCCGATGGGGTGGAACTGCCTCAATCTATCCGTAACGGCGTCCTCAAGGTGGCGATGGATGCCGCCACCTTCCGTCATAAACCTATCACCACTTCAAGAGGCTGGAAGCTACCGCCGAAGAAAAACGATAGTGAAGATTCCCAGTGGGAGAGGGTCGGCGGACTGCCCACACCATCGATGAGGCGCGGGAGGTGGTTAAAGAGCTGGGGCTAAACCGGTTGACCTCAACCTGCGTTTTGTGCCCAACGCCCTTGATGCCTTTGAGGTGATACTGCCGGAGTCCTGGCTTGAGGATGACGAAAAAGGCTTCAAGGTGTTTGTGAAGTGGCTCTCCCATGGCCCGGTCAAGAACAGGGACGCTCTAGGGAAGGATGTTTCAGCGATGTGCAGGGTATAGAGGGGGTCACCCCCTACCGAGTGGATGACAGGGTAATTCGAAATGCCCGCATAGCTGGACAACTCATAGCCGTGAATATGTTTTCTGGCTATGCGAGGTAAAACGCACCATCTATGCGATGGACTACAAACAGCAGTAAACGAAGTAGAAGGAGGAATCGTAATGGAAGAAGAAAGAATGCAGGAAGAGGAAAATCTCGGTCAGGAGGTTGATGAGCTCCTGGATGAGGGGCTGACGCAGAAGGAGATTGAAGCGAGGGGGCATTCACCATCCCTGGTCAGGCAGCGCATCCGCAAGCGGTTTAAGGCAGGTAAAATGCCGCCATCCTCACCGCGTGACGGCAGCCTGCTGGTGCGTCGGGAGAAAGAATCCGTGCTACCGGAGTGGCTGGAGAGCGAGGTTGCCGAAATCTTCGACGGCAACACCCGGGACCGCCGTATCTTCATGGCCGGCATGAGCGTGCCTCTGATGGGCTTGAGACTGTTTAACGAGGCGGTAAAACCTCTAACCGACCTCCTGAACGCCTGGCAGCGGTCACAGGTCGAAGCCGCCCGGGCAATTCAGGGCAGCGGTGTCGAGGTGGCTCAACTCGCGGCTCAGCAGACTCTCAGCTCCGCCATGCCGCAAATACTTTCTGCCGTCAAGGAGCAGGTGGTTAATGTCTCACCCAATCCGATGGGCGCTATGGTGACCAGGCTGCTTGAGCCCTATCTTCAGCAGATGATGAGCCGGTTTATGGGCGCTTTCGGCATGGGGATGATGCCGGGTATGCCCGGTCAGCCCATGCAGCCGCCAGCAGGTCAACAGCCACCGCCCGGTCAACCCGGCTTTCAATCGCCCCAGCCTGGTCCGGGGCAGGCGACCGAAGATGAAGTAAAGGAGGCATTTGGCGATGTTTAACATTGAAGGGCAGATGAACCAGTCACGGGAATATGCCAGGCAGGCTGGGCTTGCCGGTAATGCCATTATTGACGTTCACCCGGCGAGCGGCATCATCCGCATCAAGGTCAATGTGACGCCGTCGGAAAGCACCTTATCCTTTATTACCAACTACGCCCAGTTCCTGAACATGACCCTGACGGCGCTGAACATCGAGGCTAAAGTCCACTTCGCCCAGGAAGAAAAGAAATAATCATACCGGAGGTCAACCATGACAATGCCGCTTAGACCACCAATTGGCGGGTTTATGCGTCCCTTTGGCTGTGCCTGGTTTATCGTTGAGTTTCTCAAGGGCAACAGCCCGGAGGGAAGCCCCAAGATAGACCCGGATATTGGCGCGCCGATGGTGGATATCCACTATCAGTACAAGACGGCATTACACCGCGCCTATGCCGAGGATGCCGTTGCCCTGGATGAGGAGGAACGGAAAAGAAAAGGACTGCCGCCGCTTACCGCTGAAGAAGCTCAAGAACGGTTACAGCGCTACCTCAGCCGGATTCCATATAAGCTGACCAAGATGCGTTATTCCAGCTTCTGCCGCTATTTCGGGCATCTCAAGAGGCTGGGGTGGGTGGAAGAAACTGGTAAAATTGAGCCCAGCGGAATACAAGACTCATACCCACCGGCACCGTCACGGGTGTATTATCGGCTGACCGAGGCTGGGAAGAAGGCTACCCTGGCTGAGGTGAGCAATCCTTTGAGGCTGCTATACCCGGAATATGATGCTGCTTATTTTAAAGAGAAGCGAAGTAACCGCAGTTACTATAGTAAGAGAAAGAGGTAATTTTATCGTGTTACTTAAGTCAAGCCGAAACTCAATGCCAGCACCAAAAGCGCTATACTACAAATCTATCATTGATTGCTATCCTGAAATGGTTGATTTGAGCTTCTTGTCTGAGTACGTTCATCAGCCGACTTTCACTCTCCCTCAATCGATACTCACTCAACCGTGAACCTGTCGTGAGCTTCAGAACAGCAATGCGATTATAGGTGTGTCCCTCTACCTTAACATCCTCCAGATTTGTGAATAGTATCATTTTTAAGAGTCCATCTTTTATATCTCCTGTTGATGGCAGGGTGTCGCCTTTTGCGTGCTTTCCTTCGGCAAGATATAAGTTATCGCCTTCTATCCAGGCTTCATCGGCCGTAAGAAAGTAATTCCCACCAAAGTAGTTTCTTATCGTCAGGGTAGCCTTTGTTCCCGCCAGTCTTTCTTTTGGTTGCGTTGTCATACTCTCTCTTCTCTATGCCTTTTCTGCCAATCCTCGTGATAGATTCATAAACTCATTTCTTCCCTTCAACAATTCCTGTATCCGCTTCAAAGCGCTAGCGTTAGAATGCATTTCGATTTTGAGTGTCTCTGAAATCTGCTTGTACGCTTGAAGTGCCTTTTCTGCAATTTCTCCCACTTGCTCTATTTGGGATATATTCCAGTGCAGGGCATCAGATTGATATGAAAGCAACTCCTCCATTTTTGCTTTGATTTCTGGGAAGCTGAAGCGTTGGCTTGTTATCTTGTTCCTATAGTCAGCATTAGGGACTGCCTCCACGTAATAACCTAATATCACATAAACACCAAGCAAACTCATGAGGGAAATCGTGTCCCACTGTAAGAAATCTCTGTCGCCATCCTTGCCTTCGTCCTTCATTACCGGAATGATTGTCACTTTCTTGCCAGAGAAACCCAGAGTATCATATACCCTTGCGTATGGGTAAGACCTCGTTCGTTTGGGGGAAACCCACCAGCTTAAGGCAATGCTTCCGGCTCCCCTCGTTTTTAATAGAAATGAAGCTTTTTGTGATACGGCTTCCTCCAGTTTTCCATAGTCAAAAAGCTGTAATTTGCTACACAAAAGTGGTTTGTATCTTACGGCGGTTATGTTGGCAGTTATTCTCACGGGAAATCCCTCCAGTGCTGTATTCTCTGTGGACGTCTCCCGGTTTCAAGAAGGATTAGAAGTAGTAGACTCAAGCAACTTCTGCCCCTTGCGCGACTTGTTTGTTACCGATTTTTGCTTTGCAACTTGCTTCTGTAGGTTAGTTCTTAGTCTCTTGGCATCCTGCCGAACGACAAATTCTACACTATCGCATGAGAAAGTCAGCTGTTCGTAGTTTAGCTTTTGTTTAACCACGTCAATGAGCTCTAGGTCTAGTTCATACCCAACGCTGTTTCGTTCCAGGTCCCTAGCGACCTTGCTCGTTGTTCCGGAGCCCAAAAACGGGTCCAACACTGTCTCTCCCGCAAAGCTGAACAGTCTTATTAGTCGATTGGGAATTTCGTCTGGGAAAGCTGCGATGCCCTTCTCCAATCTACCCTCTAGGGGCAAGACATTCGTGATGTCCCAGACTGTCAGCCACCATTTGTTTCTTTGATACTCTCCTATGTCGATGCGGGACCTTTCTAGCACATCCTGCGGGAGTGTCTTAATATAAGCGTAATCAAATTTACCTTTCTGGAATACAAGGATACTCTCCTGAATATTATCCGGATAGAAATACATTGGATAAGGATGCTGCAAAACAACTCCGCTTCTTCGGCTAATTCGCGTATATCCTTCAGGTTTTTTCCAAACAATCTTGTCTCTATACCGGAAGCCAGCCTCTCGCATGATGGTAGTTATATCGGCCACCACTGGATATTTTTCCCCATCGACTAGCATATCATCAGTAACAAAGCTTGCAATCCTCCCCGGCGCTAACACCCTATAGAGTTCCTTGGCGAAGTCCCGCACCATGTCCAAAAAGTCACTATAGCTGGTGAATAGGTCGGGATAATCAAAAGGTGCGTTATAGTAAGGTGGTGATGTTACCATTAGGTGCACACTCTCATCTTGAATCTCACTCATCTTCCGACAGTCACCAAAATATTATTTTATGCCAAGTACCCATGATATGCCTCCCGAAGTTAATAAGCTCTCTAAGCAGGGTTTCTCTTACAATAATCTCCCAAGGGACATTTTCCTTTGCATCCAATTTCGTCGGTCAACCATGATGCGGTCGTTTCCTCCCTGGATGAGGTTTTCCGGCTAGCCCCTCTAATGTACCGTAAGGTCAATCAGCTTAGCCCTGGTATCAGCTTCGCTCAACGCCATTATCTAAAGCAAGCGCCTCCTTGAGGGCATTATACAACAATTCGTCGCACAGATATAACTTCTGCATCTGGATAGCTTCACGAAGCAGGCAAAATCTTTTTGTTTTTGTCACTGCTATCTCCGGAGGGGGAGGATAAAGCAATTGCTTTTTCTAATATGACGAAAGGACTTTTTGTTGGATGATGAAGCTGTAAAAAAGAAAAGGCACCTTAAAAACCGAATACGCCGTGTCCAGAGCCTTGCCCTGTGGCTAAATTAAAACGCCCTAGCCAGCGCTTAACCGAGCTAGGGCAAGTCTAACAAAGGGGGTGTTCCACGATGCTAGACTACGCTGAATATACCATAGGCGGTAACGGCTATCAAGGCAACGGCTTTCATCCCAACGGCTATGACCATCTCAACGGCGATTGGGCGACGTTTTACAAGGTGGTTAAAGGCTTTCTCCGCCGTGTCAAACCAGATGAGCGTCAGGACTTTCTCCACGACCTGTTTTTGACGATGGCGAAGGTCAGGGCAAAGTATCAAGCTAATGGCAAGCCTTTGACGGAAGCGGGACTGGTGAGGGTGGCTCACTTTGCGGTGGCACAATATTGGCGGGAATACTACCAGCATACCAGAGGGGTAGATTGCGGGCGGTGCAGTGATAGACAGAGGGCGGAGTGTAAAGCAAAAGACCTTTACCGTGAATGCCCGAAGGCGGTCAAGATGGAAAGCCTTGATAAACTCATTGAGGATGGGGAAGGCGACCATACCGAGCTATGCCAGATGATTGCCGATGACAGCGCCGTTGACGTGGTGGCGATGCTGGATGCCAAATTCACCATACAGGGGAAAATTCCTGAGCGGTGAAGAAGCCATCAGCCAGGAGATGGGCTGGAGGAATGAAGCTATTCAGGAAAGCATCAGTCGGCTGGAAGGCGAACTGAGAAGGCTGGAGCGCAAGTCCAACGAAAACATCAACGCCGAATCGGAGCTGGTCAGCCTGAGAATCCGGGGTAGGGTCTCGGATGATGCCTATGCCCGGCAGCAGAGTATGCTTCTGGCCGAAAGGCAGTGGGTATCAGAAGAAAAGGAGCGAATATCCGCGAAGCTCGCGCAACTAAGGCAGCGGTCATTATCACTGGCAAGCCTTGAAGAGCTAAGAGAGCGGATGGCCGATAAGCTCGATTCAAAAGACTTTGCCGACCAGCGCCGTGTCCTGGAGATGCCCGGTACCAGGGTCATCGTTACCACGGAAGGCGCCATTGAGATTGAGTTCCTCGTCGGTGACAGGAAACCTGCCGAGCGTGCCATTGCAACAAGCAATCCCCGGTCAGCTTTGTTCCCTGGCAGCCGGGAGTGTAAAGGTGAAGCAGCTACCCTTTCCCGGCGTGCTCTCCACGGTCAGCCGCCCGCCGTGCGCCTCGACAAGCCGTTTGGCGATGGTCAGTCCCAGGCCACTGCCTCCGGTAGCCCGCGACCTCGATTTGTCCACCCGATAGAAGCGTTCAAAGATATAGGGCAGGTCTTCAGGAGGTATGCCCGGTCCGGTATCGGCGACGCTGATGGCTACATCATTCCCCGAGTGCTTTGCCGAAATGATAATCTCGCCGCCTTCTGGTGTGAAGCTGATGGCATTGCCCAGCAGGTTGCGCAGCACCTGACCTATCCGCTGCCTGTCAACGGTGGCTAGTATCGCCGAATCGGGTAGCGACATATTTAGCTTCAGTCCCTTGGCTGCTATCTGGTAGCCCATGGCACCGGCGACCTCCTGCACCACCTCTCTCAAATCGCCGACCTGCCTGTCCAGGCTGAGCCCTCCCGATTCAGCCAGGGCCAGCTCATGGAGGTCGTCCACCAGGCGCGATAAGAGCTGCACCTCTTCATAGATCAGTTTCAGAGTAGCTTCATCGGCTTCGACCACGCCGTCCTGAATGCCCTCGAGGTAGCCCTTTATATTGGAGAGCGGCGTCCTCAGCTCATGGGCGACATCAGCCACCAGGTCACGTCGCAGTTGGTCAGCCCGTTCCAGTTCCACTGCCATAGAATTGAAAGCCGTCGCCAGTTCACCCAGCTCGTCCTTAGATTTCACCACCGCCCGCTTGCTGAAATCGCCCTTTCCCAGACTGCGGGCTGCCGACGCCAGGTCCTGCACCGGCGCCGTGATGCGCCGCGACAGGAAAAAGGCGAGCAACAACGCCAGCCCCACGCCCACCAACCCGCCCCAGACCACTGACCAGACAACCGAATTGCGCAGCTCGGCTATCCTCGACTCCCATAAATGCCACGGCGGTGGCGGCGGTGCCTTTGCCGCGCCCTCCGCAGCCTTTGGCTCTACGACCAGATAGCTCAGCTTATGCAGCCTGTCACCGCCGGGCACGAGGATTGGCAGGCATAGAGGAGGCGGCACCGACATTTCGCCCCATAGCTCGTCCTCCGGCTGCCACCTCATCCCCCACCTGCGGACGTAAAGGCTGATATCGAGTTTTTCTCCCAGAGAGGACTTGGCTGAGTCAGCGACCACCGTCCCGTTCTCGTCCACCACCATCACCCGCCAGCCGTAGAGCTGCCCCATCTGTTCCACCGATGACTGGACGCCTTCCCAGTCCTGCCTGGCGAGGTAGTGGCGCAGCAGTATCTCCCTCATCCGGGCCATCTGCTCGCCCCTTCTACCGTACTCGTACTGCTGTATCTGCGTACTGGCGGTGGTGCTGATGAACAGCGAGATAGCACCCACGGTGACCACAACCACCGCTACGAATATCAGGAACAGCCGCCAGCGGAGTCCCAGCGCCATCTTCATCCGTTCACCCCGAACTTGTAGCCCATGCCGTAGACCGTCTTGATATACCGGTCAGCCGACGGGTCAGCTGCTTTCAACTTGCGCCTTAGATTCAAAATGTGCACATCCAGAGTGCGGTCGAAGCCCTGATAGTCCAGCCCCAGGGCTTTTTCAATCAGCTCGCCCCGACTGAAAACCTTCCCCGGCTCCCTCAACAGCGCCGCCAGGATACGGAATTCGGTCGGCGTCAGGCGGAGCCTGTTTCCATCAAAACGGGCCTCGCCAGCGCGGAAATCTACCGTCAGCCTGCCCTGGGTGACCTGCGGTGGCCCGCTGAACAGCTCATCCCGGCTGCTGCGGCGGAGTATCGCCTGCACCCTGGCTACCAGTTCCCTGGGACTGAAAGGTTTCACCACATAATCGTCAGCACCGGAATCAAACCCCTGAAGCCTGTCTGACTCCGTCACCCTGGCTGTAAGCATGATTATGGGGACATCGGACTCCAGCCTGATCTGCCGGCAAACGTTCAGGCCGTCCATGCCGGGCAGCATAATATCCAGCACCACCAGGTCAAACTCCTGCTGGCGCATTCTCTCCAGCGCCGCATCCCCCTCATAAGCCACCACCACACCATATCCCGCCCGCTCCAGGTACAGTTTCACCAGCTCCGCAGTCTTGCGGTCGTCCTCCACCACCAGCACCCTCTTTTGTCTCGTTGCCTTCATCGCCTTTTCCCGGAAACCATGTCTCAGCGGTATTATTGTATACGATTGTTAAGAACAGGTTAAGATAGGAAGCAGCAGGTAGCGCAGCCAGCCGGGCGCCGGCGGCGCTGGTAGTTGCAGTCGGGCGTAGCAGCGCTACTGGCTGCGCAGTCCCTTCACCTTCTCCACGATCCGTGGGAGTATCTCTGCCAGCCTGCCCTGAATGAGATAGTCGGAGACACCTTCGTGGGTCAGCGGTGTGGGCTCTGCGTTGACCTCGATTATAACGGTCCTCTTTGCTTGCTCGTTAGAGAACAGCCTCGAGCCTGCCCTGCGGTAGCGTGCCACCCGCGGCAGTTCGGCAAAGGGATAGACCACCGCCGAGGTGCCACAGATAAGCATCAAATCGCACCGGTGCGCTTCCTCCAGGCTGGCATGGGCGACGTCGGACGGTATCGGCTCGTTGAAATGGACCACGTCGTCCTTTATCGGTGCCTTACAACCATTGCAGGTGGGTGGTAGCTTCTTTTCAGCTAGCAACTGGTGTAGGTCGTACTCCTCATATCTGAAACGCATACCGCAGGACGGGCACCTCAGCTTATAGATGCTGCCGTGGTACTCGTACACCCTCTGGCTACCAGCCTTCCCGTGTAAGCCGTCTATGTTCTGGGTGAGCACGCTTTTTATGATCCCCATCTTCTCCAGCTCGGCAAGGGCATAATGTGCCGGGTTGGGCTTCGCCTCCCGCAGGTTGCCCAGAAGTGAGGTGCCCATGGTAAGCCTATCGTGCCAGTACTGGGCAGGGTCCCTGAGGAACCTGAAATAGGTCTCGTATGCCCGCCTTTCAGCCTCCGGGTTCTTTGTCCAAATGCCGTCGGGACCGCGGAAGTCGGGGATGCCGGAGTCCGTAGAAATACCAGCGCCGGTCAGCGCGATGGCATAGCTGCTGGAGATAAGGTCCCTGGCAGCACGTTCGATCAATTCCTCTACACTGTTCATCTCGACACCTCCCTCATTTTCACATTGGAACACAGCGATATGTCCAGCCAGTTCAAAGCCCGTTCACTATCCTTGACTGCCTACTGGTCTGCCTGCTGGCCGCGGGTGCGACTGCGCAGTTGGTCGAGCGTGTAGGGGGCAGCGCCCTCGGTCCGCCCCAGCCTCCCTAGGGCGTTGAGCTGGCGGTGGTAAGCAAAGACGGCATCCAGGTTCAGCATCAGGGCATGGGTGTTTAGGGCTTCCTTGAGGAACATCATGCCATCGGCAGGCACCTCAGCCATCTCTTTGGCCATCTTCCATACCTCCTCCTCCAGTTTGTCTGCCGGCACCGCCTTGTTCACCAGACCGATGCGCTCCGCCTCCTTACCGCTGATGAGCCTGCTGGTGAACAACAGCTCTTTAGCCTTGCGCAGCCCGAGATAGGTCACCCACAAGGGCATGCTGGTCACCCCTCCGGCACGGGTGGCCGGATGGCCCAAAATAGCGTCTTCGGCGGCGATGGCGACGTCGCAGCACATCTGCAGATAGCATCCCGCCGCCAGACAGTAGCCGTGGACCTGTGCAATCGTGGGTTTGGGGAAATTGAAGATCCTGAGATAGCGGGCGCTGATGCCGCGCAATGTCTTCAGGGCATTGCCGACCGTCCAGCGGTCGTAACCCTCAGGGATACTTATATAGGGGCTGCCGGTAAGATCATAGCCGGAGCAGAACGCTTTGCCAGCACCCTTCAAAATGACCACCTTCACCTCGGAGTCATTTTCAGCCCGCTCAAAGGCGGCGTCCAGGTCTCTAAGCAGGGCGTGGTTCAGGGCATTGCGCTTGTCCGGACGGTTCATGGTGATGGTAGCGATGTTCTCCTTTACTTCGTAAAGTACCGTTTCGAAGTCCATAGCGATCCTCCTTCCACATCAGTGCTGAGACGACGCAACAATTCTAACACATACCCGATGGCAAGGAAAAAGCGCCCGTTTGACAGGGGGGAAGATGTGTGCTAGCCTCTGCATGACCACGATGCATGGTTTAAGGTCGTAAGCAGCCAGAAAAGTGGCACATAAAAGGAGGACTGAAGGCAATGGCGGTGAGAAAGAAAGAGGAGGCGGCAAGAATTCTGGGAGATGTAAGCGGTGACAGGCGGTTCTTCTGTCACGATGGCTGCGTCGCCAGTAATTTGCAGCAACTGGCTGACTGTCTTAGCCACATCAGCGAAGAGAGCTACAACCACCACGTGACCAGTGAAAAGAACGACTTCAGTAACTGGGTGCGCGATGTGTTCGGCGACGTCAGGCTGGCAAACGAGCTGGCCCGTAGCCGCAATAAAGACGATGCCGCCAGGATACTGGACCAACGGATCTCATGGCTAAAGAGAAAGCTGCTTTAGACGGCGGGCCATGCCCGCGGTTGACCTGACGGCGAAAATGGTCTTAAATATTAACCGCACTAGATGAGCACTGCCTCGAGTTACCGTGCTGGAATACAGTCACTGGCGCTGGCGCTGATCTTTATGCCAGAGCCGGTAAGCACAGTGGTCGGCCTGGGGTTGCTGGGCGTATCGCGTGCCATAGAGACGCCCAAGCCCAATAGCTTCCACCGCCTGAGCAACGGCCTCGGCGACCACTTCGATTATAAGTTGACCCTGCAAGGTAACTCCGCAATCGCCGTGGAACTGAAGCCCAAGCGGCACGGGCAGCTCCCCAGGTCTTATCCCAGGCCCGCCAGGCTGCACGACAACCCCGAAGCTTTGAAATCGTTGCAGGAGAAGGCACAGCTCCAGCTAAAGAAAGCGGTCGCAGCTTCATCGGCACTGGAGCCGCCGGGACTGCTGAAGCCGCCAGTACGCCTGCACCCAAGGCTGGCACCCGGTAGCCTGACAGTCCCGCGCGTCACAAGCCGAGCCCCCACCCGTGGAACCATCGCCCGGAGAGGCGGCCTTTAGCCCGGAACCGCTGCAAACAGGACAAAAGCTATCGCCTGCGGGAAAGGAGACACAATAAGTGACTGGCAGAATCGAACGGATTGATCTGACACGCTTTTTCCAGCCACGCTCCATAGCTATAGTCGGCGCCTCGCGCGACGAGCTGAAATCGGGGGGTATGTTCATCTCCAGCCTGCTCAAGGACGGCTACCAGGGCACCATCTACCCCATCAACCCCAAAGAGTCCGAGATCATGTCCCTGAAGTGCTATCCCAGCATCAGCGACGTGCCCGGTGAAGTCGACCTGGCTGTTATCGCCATACCGGCAAGGAATATGCCCCAGGCGATGGCTGACTGTGCCCGCAAGGGAGTAAAGTTTGCCATTGTACATAGTGCTGGCTTCGCCGAGATCGGTGGCGAGGGGAAGGAACTACAACTTGAGATGGTGCGGATAGCCCGCGGTGGCGGGGTACGGGTGGTGGGACCAAACTGCATGGGCCTGTTCTCACCACGGGCCAGGATCAACACCATCTCCGCCCACACCAGGATGGATATGGAGCCCGGCGGCGTGTCCTTCGTAGGGCAGAGCGGCTGGGCAAGCGAGAACATGGTGCTCCTCGGCAGCGAGCGCGGGCTCCGCTTCAAAGGGATCGTTAGCATCGGCAACCAGAGCGACCTCTCCATCGAGGACTTTCTGGAGTATTTTGGCGAGGACCCGGAAACGAAGGTCATCTGCTTCTACATCGAAGGGCTGAAACAGCCCGACCGCTTCTTCAGGCTGGCGGAGGAGGTTTCGCCACAGAAGCCGATAATCGTCTGGAAGGGCGGAAGTTCCGAAGCCGGGGCTAAGGCTGCGATGTCGCACACCGCCTCACTGGCAGGAAGCTATACCATATTCGAAGCCGCCTGCAGACAGAAAGGCGTTGTCTTAGCCCGGGGACTGGAGGAGCTTATGGACCTGGCAGCGGCATTTTCCGCGCCGTTCCTGCCGCAGGGCAGGGAGGTGGGCCTGCTTATCGAGGCTGGGGGCGGGGCTGTGGCCAGCGCCGATGCCTGCGCAAAGGAGGGGCTGAGGGTATTGCCGCTGCCACAGCATGTCCAGCAAAGGCTGTACGATTTCCTCAAAGATAAGATACCGCCCTCACCGAGTATGAAAAACCCGGTGGACCTGGTGTGGGTGCCCTTTGGCGAGGCAAACCTTGTCTACAGCACCTGTCTCGAGATTATGATCGAGGCGGTGGATGCCTGCCTCACCATTTGCTATGCTTTCCTGGAGGATGAAAGTTTCCTCTCCCGGCTGGAGGAAGTCCGCGATAACGCCAGAAAGCCCATCATCGTAGTGCCGGGCCACTCCAATGAGCAAACAAAAGGGATGCGCCTTGCCACCAGACGCGGTATCCCCAGCTATGCCATGCCCGAAAATGCCATCAGGGCACTTGGTGCCATGGTGCGGCGGGCTGAATATCTCAGAAGCCTGCAGTCCTAGAGTCCCGGGTTAGATTTCCATGCCCGCCCGGTAGCCCTCTTCTACCGCCTCCCTTATCCCCCGCGGCGTTACGCAGTCACCGACGCTCACCAGCCGGGGCACCTTACCTTTGAGCAACTTCACCAGCTCGTCGTTGGGGTTGGCGCCGGTCGCCAGCACCACCGTGTCCGCCTCTACCAGCCGCCTGTTGCCCTCGCTGTCCCTTATGACCACGCCGTCCCTGGTGACCTCTTCATATTCCACGCCGGTGAATATGGTGGCACCCTTGACGCGCAGCCTTTCGATCATCGGCTCCCTCAACGAGCGGTTCACTCTGGTAGCCAGCCTTGCCCCCCGCCTCATGATGGTCACCCGCTTCCCCCGGTCGAGAAGATAGAGTGCCGTCTCACAGCCGACGAGCTCGCCGCCGATTATCGCCACCCGCTCACCGGTGGCGGCACCGCCCAACACTTGATTTGCCAGCAGCACGTTGCTCCGGCCGATGCCGGGGATGTCCGGAATGAACGGCTTGATGCCCGTAGCCAGAATGGCCACATCGGGCTTGAGACCCGTCAGCAGGTCAACGGTGAATTTTTGCTTCAGCCTCACCTCCACCCCGAGCTTATGCACCCGCCCGATGAGGTACTGACGGTAGGTCTCGATGGTGTCTTTGAACGGCGGCTTCGCCGCCAGTATTAGCTGCCCGCCGAGTTCGTCAGCCTGCTCGAAAAGTGTGACCTCGTGCCCTCGCTGGGCTGCCACAATAGCCGCCTGCATGCCAGCAGGACCTCCGCCCACCACGACCACTTTCTTCTTTGCCTTCCCCACCGGCAGCAGCACCCATTCCCGCTCCCTGCCCAGGGCGGGGTTCACCGTGCAACCGACGCCATTTCCTCGCCGTCTGCCCACGCTGTCCAGGCAATAGAAGCAGCGCAGGCACGGCCTTATGTCCTCCAGTCTGCCGCCGGCTATTTTCTCCACAGTATGGGGGTCGGCGAGGAGCTGCCTGCCCAGGGCAACGAAGTCCGCCCTCCCCTGGCGGAGTGCCTCCTCACCGATCTCCGGGGTGATCCTGCCCACTGCAATCACCGGCACCGAGACCGCTTTCTTTACCGCCTCGGCATATTCGATGAAGGCACCGGGCTGCTGCGCCATAGGTGGGCGGCGGGCAGCGCCGACCGCGTGCGCCGAGACATGGATAGCATCAGCACCAGCCTCCTCCGCCAGCCGTGCCACCGTCCTGGTCTCCTCCAGCGTGATGCCTCCTTCTGCATTCAGCTCCACGGCGCTGAGCCGGCACCATACCGGATAGTCACGTCCCACCCTCTCGCGGATCGCCCTTATCACCTCCACCAGGAACCGCGCCCGGTTTTCCACGCTGCCGCCGTACCGGTCGCGGCGCTGATTGGACAACGGTGACAGGAACTGGCTCACCAGATAACCGTGGGCACCATGTATCTCCACGCCGTCGAAGCCAGCCTGCTTTGCCCGCCAGGCAGCCCCGGCGAAGCAGTCAATCAGCCGTTCTATCTCCGCGACGGTGAGTTCCTGTGGCACCTCACCATCGCGCCCCGGGATGGGCGAAGGCGCCACCGGCTTGAGGCCGGTGACGCGGGACGATGTCTGTCTGCCAGCGTGGTGCAATTGTATGGCTGCCCTTACCCCGTGGCGCCGGATGGCAGCAGCCAGCCCGGCAAGCCCGGGGATGAAGGTGTCCCTGTCTACTGCTATCTGCCGGGCAAGCGCCCTGCCCCGAGGGGCATCGATGCAGCTGATCTCCACTATAATCAACCCCAGCCCCGCCTTAGCCCTTTCCTCATAATAGGCTATCAACCTGTCAGTCACCGAGCCGTCCTCGGAGGCATAGCCAGTGGCCATGGGTGGCATCACTATCCGGTTCCTGACCTCCATGGTGCCGATCCTTCCCGGCTGGAAAAGCCTGTCAAACTTCGCTGGTGCCATTGGGGTCCCTCCTCTAGCTGTAATCGGGAATGGTGACGACGTAATTTAGCACAACCATCACTGCGGTTCAAACCGCCCTAGCCCGGGTCAGGACAGGGGTCAGGAATGACGGGGATGATGAAGCTCGGACTACCTGAATGGCAACACTGCGACGCCGATAACACGAGGACCAACGTGGGTACCGATAACCGGGCTGACCTTAAGCCAGCGGACACGCTCTCTGGGGAACCTGGTGCTGAGCTCCCGTGCCAGCATATCGGCCTCGTCGGGCGTCATGGCATCCTCAATAGCCAGCTCCTCGAGCTCCGGAAAGTTGAACACAAAGTCGCGGAGGTGTTCCAGCGCCTTTGACCGGCACCTCACCCTGGTCACCCCCACGGTGATGCCGTCCTTTAAGGACAGGATGGGGTTTAGCTTCAATGCTGAGCCCAGGAACGCCTGTGCCTTGCCGATGCGTCCGCCGCGCTGGAGGTACTCCAGCGTATCAAAAGCCATGCGCAGGTCCACCCTGCCCATGCTATCGTATACCACCCGCTTGACCTCCTCAATGCTGGCACCGGCTTTAGCTGCCTTGGCTGCGGCTATCACCACCAGCCCCAGACCGCCTATCGCCAGGAAGGAGTCTATCACCTCCACACGGCACCCTTTACTACCCACTATCTCCCTGGCATCCAGGGCGGCCTTATAGGTGGCGCTAAGCTTGGATGATATGGTGATGCACAGGACTTCTTTTCCCTGCCTGGCAAGCCTCTCATAGGTCTCGGCGAACTCTCCCGGGCTGGGCGCCGAGGTGGTGGGCAGGATTTTACTCGCGGGAAGCCGGCGGTAAAATTCCTCGGTGGTTAGGTCCACGCCATCCTTGTATATCTCGGTGCCGAAATGGACGTTGAGCGGCACCACGGTGATGCCCAGCTCTTCAGCAGTCCTCGGGGTGAGGTCTGAGGTACTATCGGTGACTATCGCCACTGCCATATCACACCTCCGCTACCAGAGCGCTATGTACTGGACGGCGTCGCTGTGCGCTTGTGGCCCGCTGACGGTACCCCCTCCTGCAGCACCTTGCCCACGATGGAATGGAGGTTGTGCCACAGCCTGGTGTGCTCGGCAAGGAACTGGCGTCCCTTCTCGGTAATCTGATAGTAGCGCCTGACCCTGCCGGTCACCTTTCGCCACTTCGATACCACCAGCCCCCGTTTCTCCAGGCGCAACAGCGCCGGATATACCGTGCCGTTCTTGAACTTGAGGTAACCACCGGCGAGCTGCTGGAGCTCTTTCACTATCTGGTAGCCATACATCGGCAGCCGGCTAACCAGAGAGAGCACCACCAGGTCCACAACCCCCTTGAGCCACTGTTGCAAATAGGGCAACGACCTACCTCGGCTAACAATGTTTTGTGATGCGACCTATTATAAACATATATGACCGACATTTGTCAACAGGTCGCCCTGGTGCCGTCCATGGTTGCCTTGGCAAACGGGAGCCCTTATACTAAAGGCGTCTTTATAGGACCTTAAATGGCTGGCACCGTAAAACTGGGCGAACTCTTCGGTATACCGGTCCGGCTGCATTACACCTGGTTGGTGGCGCTGGTGCTGGTGACCATAGCGCTGGCGCTATATTTCTGGGGGATACACTCGGTGTGGCATAACTTGGCATCCGGTGCCGCTGCCAGCGTGCTATTCTTCCTCTGTATGTGCCTGCGGGAAGCGGCCTGTATCTCCACCGCCACCAGACTCAGGATGCCGGTGAAGGGGGTGACGCTGTTCGTCTTCGCCGGTATGCCCCGGATTGCCGAGCAGGACTCGAAGCCCCTGCCCCAACTTGCCCTCGCCGCCGTCGGCTTCCTGGCGAATCTGGCTCTCGCCGGGCTGTTCTACGCCCTCTATGGTGCGCTGATCAATGCCGGAAGCCTCTCTCCCGCCGAGCTGATGCAGTGGCTGTTCTATTTTAACGTTATGGTAGCGCTATTCAATCTGCTGCCGGCTCCCCCGCTCGCCGGGGGAATAGCGCTACAGGCTGTGCTGCAACTGGCACTGAAAGACCGGGGTCGGGCAGCGCGGACCGCCACCCTGCTCGGTCGCATCATCGCTATAATGCTAGTCGTCACCGGCATCGCCGTGCTTTTTGCTAGCCGCGACATATTTGCCGGCGTCGCCATCGTCACCTCCGGCTGGTTTCTGGAAAACGCCGCCTCCGCCAGCCGCCGGCAGGCGCTGGTGCGCGATGCCCTCCGCGGCATCACCGCCCGTGACCTCATGACCGAGGACTACACCCCTCTAAAGCAGCAGCTCACCTTCGGGCTGGTGCGCGACTATATCGTCAACTCGGGACAGAACTGTTTCTTCGTTATCGAGGACGGCAGGCTGGAGGGCATCGTCACGCTGTCAGATATCCTCATCCCGCCAAAGCGCTGGAACTCCGCAAGGATCAGCGATATCATGACGCCGGCAAGAAAGTTGAAGACCGCGTCCCCTGCGGAGCCAGCGGTCAACCTGCTGGAGCTTATGGACGACTCCGGCATAAATCAGGTGCCGGTGGTGGAGAGGGAAACGCCGATAGGCATGGTGACCAGGGAGAGACTGTTGCGCTTCCTCAAAGCCAGGGCTATATTACGGGCTTTCTGACGAAAGCTACCTGGCGGCGATGGGGTGTGGCAGGGCAGGTACGTCCTCAATCGCTTTTCGCCAGCGATTCTCTTTATAATATACCCGCCAGTTAGCCTTAAACCAGCGGAACGGCTTCTCGGCGCGGGAGAACGCCAGCACCCTCACATCCCGGGGGTCATCGCTCAGCCACGATGCCCGGTAGACCTCGCTTAAGGGCGTCCCCACAGCGACCTCGATCTCCCAGCGGTCCCGCTTCAGCCCGGCATCCAGCCTGCCCTGAAGATATACCTCCCAATCGATGCGCACCGAGTTTCTGGGCGCAGCCGAGGTCCTGAGGTAAAGCCGGCAGTCCCCGGCATTGTCGGGCTCCAGCCACCGTGCCTCCTCCAGACTGGTGAATACTGTCGAAGACTCCACCTTGCTTACGGTAAACCGGCTGCGTCTGGCTTCCTCGTAGCTCGCCAGGGGAAGTTCCACTACATCCTCCCATTCCTGCCACCCGAAATACGACGGGTTCCAATGCAGGACGCTGCCCCTGCCGCCCGGGACATCGCCCAGGATGTCAGCCCACTGCTCCTTGCCGATGCCAGACGGTGCCCGGTGGCCGAAACTGCCCTGCCGTGCCATTACAGAACATTCGATCTCGCCACCGAAGAGGTACTTCAGGATCTGCTCCGCCATAAACCCGGCGATCTCTATAGAGTTGCCGAAATCGCTATGACCGTGCTCGCCGTAGTACATCACATCGGCGCCCTCTCCATACATCGCCGACACCGGCAGGGCACCGTCGTCCATGTCCCTGGGATACATGTCCATGCCGCCGTAATTGAACTGCGCGCTCAGCGGCGCGTTCTCACCGGAGATGAATGCCAGCCAGTGCCGGTTCCTTGCCACCCAGTCACCATCGACTGAACTGTCATAACTGGCTACCGAACTACACACCCCTTTGTCGGCGCGCACTACCATCGCCGCCTGGCACAAGTCCTCAAAGGTGGCACCACCGTACATGAAATACCTGTTCAACGGCGGCACCGGGGTATTGATGGTGACCACCAGCACCGTCCTGTCAGCCAGGTTGCCCACGTTCTTCGCCACTCCGTAGAGCGCTGCCTTGCCCCCCATGCTGTGCCCGATGAGCACTATGCTCCCCTCTTCGGGCAGGTGCCTGTCGATGCTCTCGGCTATGTTCACCGCCCAGGTGTCCAGGTCGACATCGTTGGGATAGCACCGGTTCAAAATATTGTACCTGACCTTCACCCCGGGGTTAGCCCGCTCATATTCCTCGATGTAGGCGGTGATGCGCTCGGAAAGGATATCAGCCAGCAACTGCTGGGTGCAGGAGTTGCCGCCGGCGCCGTGGCTGAAGACGAAGTGCAGCGTCTTCACCATCGCCGGCGCCTCCGCGCCCGCCGTGGGGAGGGACAAGAATAGCGGGACACAGAGAAGTAGCCACAGAAAGAAGACCAGCTTTCGCATTACCCGAATACCAGTCCAGCACTAATATAGCACAAAAACTACCTATCACACAGCGCCTGCTTTACCCTCACCCTTACCCTCTCCCTTAAAGGGAGAGGGATATCGTCAATCCCCGGTTTACAGTGGGTTGCCCGCTCCCATCGTCCGCTGTAACCTCTCGCCTTCAGGGAGGAGTGGGCTATACTCTCTCTGGCAGACCTGATCAGCTCGTAACCTCTCGCCTTCAGGGAGGAGTGGGTTCTCTTGAAATGAGCCGCGCACTGGATTTACCCCCTCTTTCCCTCTCCCTTCTAGGGAGAGGGTTAGGGTGAGGGAGAGGGAAGGGTGAGGGGGCGGTAGATGCCCAGGACCTCGAAGCCCTGCGGTATGGAGCGCTCCCTGGTTATCCGTTCAGCATCGAAACCGTCTATCTGCCAGCTCCCTTTCCAGCCCAGCTCCCTTGCCGCCAGAAAGAAGTGGCACATGGCAATGCCCACGTCCAGCCGGTAGTAATGCTTTCCCTCCCGCACGCTGGCATACCGCCCCGCAGCGTCCGCCAGCGCCACCACTTCATCACCACAGACCACAAACCGCCACGGCTGGGTATTGGCCCATGACGGCGCCAGCCGGGCGCACTCCAGCGCTTCAAGCAGTACCTCGTCCTGCGTCTCCAGAGGCGTGCCCCAGACCTCGCCGAAGGCGATCTCCGCAAGTGGCTTGCGCCTGCCGAAGCCTGCCGCACCGAGCTCGATCAGGTTCCTGGCGAAGCGACCGTAGAACGAGGTATCGGGGTAGCCCAGCGGCGTCAGGGCGATGACCCGCTCTCCCTGCCTCAGGTCCAGAAGTCTGCCGATCCGCTCCTCGGTGAACATGCCGCCGATCCAGCAGGTGCCCAGACCCTGCTCGGTGGCATGGAGCACCATCTGCTCCATACGGAAGCCCATGTTGACCATAAAATTAGGCTTCTCCTCGGAGGTGGCGACGATGAAGTGCGGCGCCGAGCCGAACAGCCAGCGCCCGCCGGTGGGCGGCCACATCCGCTCGGCTACCAGCTTACCCTCGACGAACAGGTGGAAACGGACGGCGATGTCCGGGGCCAGCGCCACCGATTCTTCGCCCGCCCTGATTACCGCGCGGAGCACCTCTTCAGCCACGGGCTCCGAGCGGTAGTGTCGCACGCTGATGCGGCGGCGGATGGTATCACGGATGCCCGCCATAGTCGTCCCAGGACCTCAATGGGACCGCACCGCCCCGGCCGCTAGCGGCGCCTTGCCCCCTTCCCTGGCGCAGAACTTTATCAGCTCGGCGAAGCTGTTTATCTTCGCCAGGTTATTGGTCTCGGGGAAGCCATCGTAGGTAAGGCTGATCCACGGCTTGTGGTACACCAGGCTGAGCTTCTCCGCCATAGCAGCCACTATGCCGCCGGGCATGCAGCCGTGGGGCATCACCGAGATGACGCCGGAGAAACGCTCATCTTCCATCCATTCCACGCCGCTGCCCAGGCTGAGCACCGCCTCGCTGCCGCACCTGGGGGAAAGATAGCGGCTGGTCAATTTCAGTATCTCGGTCACCGCCGGCTCGACGATGTCCAGGACCTCGTGGCAATGCACCGCCAGCGAGTGCTCATCGCGCTCCTGGACGCGCTTCTTGATGTAGCTGACGATGGCCTTGCCCCACCTTCCGTCGGCGATGGCATCCTCGAGGTGCCGGTGATAGATGTACTTGAGCCACTCGCCTATGGGCGATACCACCACCTCCAGCCCCGCCGCCTCGCACGCCCTTACCAGGTCGTTGTTGCTGAAGCGGTTGGAACGGAGATAGATCTCGCCGTTAATGCCCACCAGCGGTCTCCGCGGCAGGGACGGGTCGATAAGCGCCTTAAACTCCGCCGCCGCCCGCCTCAGCAGGTCATCGAACCTTTCTTTGGCGCGGATACGGCTCACGATCCGCTCCTTGTACTCCTTGAACAGCGCGTCGGCGGCGCCGCGCTCCTTCTCATAGGGACGGGTGCGCCACAGCATTTTCTCCAGATGGTCGATGGCGACGATGCCCCGCCATGCCAGCCGTTCGAAATCGGGGGCAAGGTTGATATCGCGGTAGGCATTGTTCGACACCGTGGTATGGATGGGAAAATCGAAGCCGAGGTCCTTCAGCGCCCGCATGTGCTCTATAGCGTACTTACCGAAGCGGCACGGGCCGTAAGAGCCGGCGGTGAACCCCTCGTACTCCTCCAGCCTGTGGTGGTTGTCGAAGCAGAACTTCAGCAAATCGCCCAGCGTCACCCGGTAGGGCAGACACTCCGTGCCCGAGGTTATCTGGTTGGCCAGGAGCAGGTTGCGCTCGTCCGGCTCCGGCAGCACCACCACCCTGGCGCCGCAGGCATCCATGGCGGCGGCTATCGCCTCCACCTGGTCGCACATCCGGTTCACCACCAGCGTCTTCTGGTTGGTGTTCACGAACGGTGGCGTACCGCGGTAGACATCCCTCTCTGCCAGCCTGCGCCCACCGGCGGCTTTAGCAAAACCGATGATGGTGTCCACGAAAGCCTCCAGCCGGGTGACGATGCCGGCTTCGGCAGCGTGTTCGTCTATCTCCAGTTGCCCCAGCGGCTTCTCGCCCATGATGTCCTCCACTACCCTGAGGACAAAGGAGTTGGGGCCGCAGCCGAAATTGGTCACCACCAGCCCGAACAACTGCGGGTCAGCCCGGGTGATAGCCGCCCCGGCGATGTGCTTGCTCTCCGACAGCCAGTAGGGGCGGTCGCTGTACCGCTTCGGGTCCACCGAAGCCAGGGGCAGAAAATCGAGCGGTATGGGCACCACGCCGAGCTGTGCCAGCTTCTCGGCGATGCCCAGGTTGGCGCCGGAGTCCTGAGCCATATACGACCGGGCGAAGATGACCACGCCCAGCTTATCGCTGCTGTGCAGCTCTTCCAGCAGCCTTTTGCCCAGCGCCGTCCTGTCCGCCTCGAAACGCTCCTGCGCATCGATCCCCGCCCGGGCAGCCCTTCTGCCGGCGCTCCGGCTGAAGCCCATCTTCGTGGCAACGTCTGCCAGGCTTTCTATGGTGGTCTCATAGCCGTGGCTGAAATCGATGAACGGGACCAGCAGCCGCTCTCCGATATCGAACACCTGGCGGACGATAAACGGCGAGGCCTGGACCAGCGGACAGGCGTACTTCTGGTTCTCGGCGCCGTCCTTCACCCCGAGACGGATGGCGCAGGGATAAAGGATGAAGTCCACGCTGTCCTTAAGGCTGTGGACGTGCCCGTGGTCCAGCTTCAGAGGGAAACAACCATCGGTGTAGCTCAGCTCCACCGACTTCTCGATGACCTCCTTGTTCGTCTTCGGGGACAGCACCACTTTGACACCCAGCTCATTAAGAAAACCGAGGAGCAGCGGTGCATAGTCATAGACAAACAGTGCCCGGGGTATGCCCACGGTGGGACCGCTGCCCGCCCCCTCCCGATATTCCCGCAGCAACAGCCTCTCCCGCTCGTCGAAGAAGGTCGCCATCCGCTCCCGGCTGATGGTACTATCATAACGGTCGCAGCGGCTCCCGTAGAAAGTGGGCTTCTCCCCGGGGGGCTGCATCCTGGTGATGGTGCAATTATTATCGCAGCTCTTACACACAAAGGTGGAAAAACTGTACTGACTATCGATGACCTGCTGGAACCCCTTAAACCGGGACTGAGTGTGTGGCATCTGCTCCTTTGCCAGCAGGGCGGCGCCGATGGCGCCGCTGACCTCCTTATGCTCGGCGACGATGAGGGTCCTGTCCTTAAGCTGCTCCCTAAAGGCGGAGACCACCGCCTGGTTATAGAACACGGCGCCGGTGAGGATGACCTTCTTACCCAGCTTCCTGGTACCCACCACCTTGGACAGATAGTTCCTGGCGATAGAATTCGCCAGGCTGGCGGTGATCACCTCCAGCGGCACGCCGTCCTGCTGCACCGAGGCGACCGCCTGTCCCATAAAAGCGGCGCATCTGGTGCCGAGGTCGATGGTATAAGGTGCGGAAAATGCCAGGCGGGCGAACTCGCCGTCCTTCACCGAGACGCCGAGCATCTCGGCGAGCTCATCGATGAAACTGCCGGTGCCGGCGGCGCATGCCTTATTCATCTGATAGTCCACCACCGTCCCGTGCCTCTTGATCACCAGCTTCGAGTCCTGACCGCCGATCTCGATGATATCGGCATCGTTATCGATCTCGGCGGCAGCCCTCGCCTGGGCGGTTATCTCATTCTTTATCAGGTCGGCGCCGATGAGGCTGCCGATGAGGTACCTGCCGGAGCCGGTGACGCCGGCGCCGAGCACCTTCACCTTATCGGCGCCCTTCCTCAGTAAATTACGGAACACCTCCTTCACCGCCTCCACCGGTCTGCCCGCGGTCATCAGGTAGTGCTTCGCCAGCACCCTCTTTCCCGACTCATCGAGTATCACCGCCTTGGTGCTGGTGGAGCCCACGTCCACGCCCAGATAGCCGGCGCAGGGCTCGGTTATCACCGCCCCGTCCCCCGTCCCGGCGTCGGTCACCGGTGCCAGTGGCGGCAGCTTAAAATAGCGCTGCTCCGAAGTCGGCGGCTGGAGCAAAGTGACGCGCGAGCTCTTCCCCTTCGAGAGCAGCGCGGCGCCGATGGCCTCGATATACAGATGGTCGCTCGGCACCTCGAGGCTGACGGGGCAGCCGTTCCTCTCCGAGATCAACTCACTCAGCGCCTTCAAGATGGCGGCATTGGCGGCGACGCCGCCGACGAAATAGACCGGGGTCTTAAACATGCCCTTCTTCAACGATACCACCATCCGGGCGACGCTCTCGCACAAAGCATAAAGCATCGCCTCGACGGGCGCCCCCTTCTGCTGGAGATGGATGAGGTCGGTCTTGGCGAACACACTGCAGCGGGCGGCGATGCGGGGTGGAGTGTCCTCGCAGGCGAGGGCGAGCCTGGCGAACTCCTCCAGACTGATCCCCAGCCGGTAGCACTGCTGTTCCAGAAACCTGCCGGTGCCGGCGGCGCACAGCGGGTTGGAGACCACCTTCCACGGCTTGCTCAGCCCCTCCTCCAGCTCGATGACCAGGGCGGTCTGTCCCCCGACCTGTATTATGGTCTCCACCTCGGGGTAACGATGGAGTAGCCCGCAGGCGATTGCCAGGGGGCTGGTATACTCCGCCCAGTTAAGCTCCCGTGGTATCAGCCCCCTGCCCGTCCCGGTGATGCCAGCGGCGCCGATCCGCTCCAGGTCAACGCTCCGGCTCAGACGGTTGAGCAGTGCGCTCACTGCGGCGCCGGGGCTGGTGGTCACCTTCTCCACGTCCAGCCGCAGCACATTCCCGGTCTCATCGGCGAGCGCCAGCTTGGCGTGCACCGAGCCGACGTCCAGCCCCAGGAGGTATGAGTTTTCACCGTGCTGCTGCATCAACTTCAATCGCTATCCCCGATTGTTATATTATAACAAGAAGGCTTCCGCGAACAAGGCTCGAGGGTACCCCGCCCATCGGACACCGCCCTCCACCGCGAACCGCAGACTGCCGACCGATCAGGGAAGAAGAAAACCTAAGCGTAGCGTACAACTTGACGTTTCGTGCAAGGGACGTGCCAGTGTTTGAACTTCAGCAATGATCGATACAGCCCTAATCACTGTGCACCCCTTTGGTTATCTCCTGCCATAACTGGCGCAGGATTCTGCCCTTAGCCCTGACATTGACGATTGAATTCAGATAGGGCTCTATTACCTCGTCTATCCTTTGCTTCAGGCTTTCTAATTCTGGCACTATTGCCTCTAGACAGTTTTCGTCTTGGGGAACCTTCACCTGCTCCATGCCAGCTTCCAGCCATACCTTCAGGTAGCGGGCTTCCAGCTCTGAACCACAGTCTATGCTCTGTCTGCCAGAATAAAGCCGCCAGCCCATGAGGCTCTGCTGTATGCGGACATCACCACCGGCTGGAGGCAGACTTTTGGTTTCCAGAGACGGCTGGCTCAAGACTTTTTCCGCATAAAACTTGCCGAGAGTCTCGTTACCTACCTTCTCCATAACGAGCTTTATCAACAGGTCAATATCAATGCCCTCTTTGCTCTTTTTGCGCTTGCCAAAGCTTTTGGCTTTTTCCAGCCGTGATTTCACCAGGTCAACTACCGCCCGGTAGACTTCAAGCTGTTCGTCGTCCGTCAAGCCCAGAATTTCACCCATGATAATTTTATCCAGCTCACGGCGGTCCGGCTTGACCTTATCCAGGGACGCTTCAGCAGGAGAAGCGGCACCAAGTTCAGAGAATACTGAGCCAATGGGGCGATTAGAAATCTTGTAAATTGCCTCTATAAGTCCAGTTTTTAGAAGCTGCGCTTGGGCGTTTTGCGGGTCTATGGCTAACATATTAGCGGCTTCGTAGGTTGCAATCCAGAGAATATCTTCTCCGAGATTTACCCTTGCGTTAAATTCAGCAAAAATGCTTGTGAAAGTTGAATTAAGGGACGCAGCAATCAGATTAACCTCATCTTCTTTGTGTGGATATACCTCATATAACTGCTGGTCAGCATAAGCTAAACTGGTAACTGGTAGAAAATGCCTGTCCCAGATACCCTTCACCCATACTAAACCGGGTCTCTTCCTTTCCCCCAAATCATGCCACCGCTCCCTTGAAGCGCAGGTCGGTCTGGTGTGGTAGCCTTTGCGTTCGCCTGCCTCAATGTATTTGAGGACGTTGGTACCTTTAAGCTCCTTTTTATCCTTGTGAATCATCAGCACGCGGTACTTCAGGTCTTCCGGCTTAACCACGATAGACCGGCATTCTCTGGGGCTTTTGATAACATAGTTGGGCACCCATCTGCCCCTTTCCCGGTGCATCCAGAACTCCTTCTCAATCCCCAGCCGCTTTATCTGTTCTTCGGTTAGATAGAAGAACTCATTGGCGCCAGTCTTGATACCGAACTTGACCTCAGCAATCTGCTTCAAGGGCACCAGCTTGCCTTTGCCCTTCTCCAGAATCTTGAAAAAGATGTCCGGCGCCCTGAGGTATTTACCCCATTTGGCGCCGGTGTACTTCTGCGCCTCGGTGTCATAGCCTTCTTCCCAGAGCTCCTTTTGCTTTTTGGGGAAGATGCGGAAATCGTCCCCGTCATAGAGGTCATTGTGCGCCAAGATGGTCTTCATAAACTTGTCTTTTATGGCGTTGATTCTCGCCACCTGCTTTTCCCAGATGTCCTGGGCTGGTGGGATGAAGTAGCGCAGGGGCTTTTTGAGGTAGACGAAGCGCACCAGGTTATCATCGCGCTCTCGACGATGGTCATCACCGGAGCACTTTTCCAGAATAACAATACAGGTATTGATATCGGCATCCTCAAACCAGCGCTCCACCTTGCTGCCGATGATGGCAACGATTTTGTAGTTTTTCAGGAAGAACTCCTGCAAGCCCTTGCCATAGTCCACATCCAGCCAGGACTCGGAGACAACGAAGCCGAACCTGCCGCCGTTCCTGAGGAACTTGGCACCATGAACAAAGAAATAGACATAGATGCCAGCCCTTCTGGGAATATCGGCGAGCTTTCTGCCGTTGGTATCCTGTAGCGCTTTATCAATGAGTTTACCCTTATACTGGCGGTCTTCCGGAGCCATCTCTGCCATCTCTTCTTGGCGGGTATAGGGCGGGTTGCCGACCACACAATCAAAATACCGGGGATACTCTATTTCCCTCTCTTTCACGCCAAGAGTCTTTGCTTTTACCCGGCGCTGTTTTTCCGGTAGCTCAAAACCGTTGACCGTGGTGAGCAGGTTGAAGAAGTCCTCCTGCATGATATTGGGGTAGTTCCGGTCAACCGAGAGGTCATTTATTGCTAGGTTTATGGTGGAGAGGTGGGCGGGGAACTTGGCGATGTCATTGCCCCACAGTGTTTCCAGTATGTCCTCATGCTTCAGGTACTGGTTCATGAGCTTCTTATGCTGGTAGGCTCTCACCAGGAAGGTGCCAGCGCCGCAGGACGGGTCAAAGACCTTGTCGCTTTCCTGCTTGAGGCAGAAACAGAGAATGAGGTCAACCACGTCCGGGTTGGTGAAATACTGCCCCAGGTTATGACGCTCGTCCTGGGGGATGAGTTTCTGGAAGATGCCTCCGATTATTTCGTAGCCAAGTTTGGAAAAATCGTACTCCTGAAGAATAGACACCAGCTCTTTTACCTCGGCGACCACTTCTTTCTGGTCGGGGAAGGCGATGGTGTCGATAAAATCGGTGGTGTAGATGGTCTCGTAGTCTATCTTCAGCACTTCGTCAAAGAAGCTCTGTAAAATCTTCTGGAGCTGTGCCCCTTTGGTCAAACCCTGTGGAATTTGCAGAGGGTCGAGCTTTTCGGGACGCTTCGCTTGGAGGAGGTCATAGAAAAGGATTTTGTTCACCAAGAGATAAGCCGTCTGCCGTGCCGCTTTATCAAAGTCCTGAGGCTGCCAGGCAAAGCTCCAGCCCTGGTCGTTGAACCACTTGCTCAATTTGGAGGAGAAGGCTTTGTCTTTATGACACTGATTTTCAATTATCGTGGCATAGTAGCGGGCAAGCCTTCTGATTTTGTCGTGAAGGCGGTAAATGAGAAACTCGTCAATCGCCTGCTTGGGTTCTGGCTCCTTGCCGGTGTGGACGGCATAGAGCTTGGTCAGGAACCTTTCCAGTTCCCTGATGATGCTTTCTTTATATCTTGGCTCTTCAATAAGGTTGAGGTCTTCCAGCTCAGAAAGGTGATACTTATCGACAACCTGCTCCTCGATAGGTTTCTGAGCATTGGTTTTCTCGGTGTTGAACCATATTAGCTCCTGAAAGTTGGTGGTGGCGAAGTATCTGGCATGGCGGTTGTTTGCTTTGTTCCAAGCGGGCTTTTTCAATTCCTCCTCATCAAGAGCATCGTAATAAGGGGGCTTGGCTTCAATAACGCAGAGAACATTCTGGCTGCGGCGGGACTCGTAGATGACGGTGTCAGGCGACTTCCTGTCGGCGCCAGAGGTATCCACATCTGGAAGGCCCAAATCCAGGTTTTTCTTCTCCATAATCTGGCGCATCCAGTGCATCAAGACGGCCACGGCGGAACGTTCCGTTTTTGTAGCCGTCGCCTCAAAAGGGCTTGGAATCTTTACTTGACTTACTTTAGGTCTTCTCACTATCCTTTAAGACCTCATTCACAATGCGTCGGGCGATTTCAAAAGCGGCGGCGATTCTGATGGCTTTGACATCTCCTAGCCCTTTTATTTCCAAAAGTTTTTGTAAAGGTTGGTTTGCCATGCCTTTGAAAGAGCCGAACTTAGCTAAAATGTCCTCAGCAATCTTTGTCGCCGGCTTGCCTCTAATGCCAGGTGAGATCAGGATAGATAGAAGCTCAGCATCAGAAAGGGTCTCGGAACCAAGCTCGCGAAATTTACCTCCGGGGTGTTGCCAGTGGGCACCTCGTCTCAATGCGTGCTCCTTCACCAAAATTGCCAGTTATAGGCATTATAGCTTGAGCAAATAGAAAGGACAAGAAGATCCAGCAACGGTAACAGTCAAGCCATTTGGAAAACGCGCTAAACTACCTTTGCAAGCTTCTGACTTTTGTTCAACCTCGCTCTATTATCTTCAGGCGGTCTTTACATACTCAAATTGAAAGTGGCCTTTGTTACCCTGGGTCGCTCCCGTCTCCAAGTCCGCTCCGCACGCTTATGATCTTACGCCAGCCACCTGCCAGCGCTTGTCTCGTCCTTGTACAGTAGCTGTTTCGCTGCTGGTAAGCCTGTAAGGTCTGCGGGCCATCCGGTCGGCAAGACAGCGGGACACACACGCCGGCGTCGTCTTTGGGGCGATAGGCCCGCAAAGAGGACCAGAGGCTACCGGCAACAGACCGTAGGCTCAGCCTTGACATATTTTGCCCCCATAGGTAATATAAGTATATTAGCAAGGACTTACAATATTGGCAGAGAACTGGCAGAATACGGACGAACAGGTGGCTATCTTCAGTGCGCTGGCTGACCCCACCCGCCTCAAGCTGCTGAAGTCCCTGCTGCGCCAGCGCGATCCGAATGCGCTGTGCGTCAACGCGCTGGCCGGCCTGCTGGGGGTGAGCCAGTCGGCGGTGTCACAGCACCTGCGGGTGCTGAGGGGGATCGGATTGGTAAAGGGCGAGAGGCGCGGTTACCACATCCATTACTTCGTTAACCAGGACGTACTGGAGAAATGCCGGAAGCTCATTGCGGCAGCCCTGAGCACAGAGGAGACGGGCGAAGAGCAATCGTGCGAGGAGTATTGTCCAGAGAGGAGGTAGTACAATGTGCCATCATCCTGACTGCGGCTGCGGGCAGCATTTTTACCAGCCACCACCATACGGCTGGCACCACCGGGGCTGTTGCTGCGGCGCCGGGTATGTGCCGCGGCGTTTCCCCACCAGGGAGGAAGTCATCGAATACCTCGAGGAGTACCTGAAGCAGCTCAGGGCGGAGGCAAGCAGGGTGGAGGGAGAGCTCGCCGAGCTGAAGAAAGAGGACTAGCCCCAGAAGGGCAGGTATAACGCCCTGTAAAGGCAATGCGAAGCAAGTCGGGAAGGACCAGCCCCAGAAGGGCAGGTATAACGGAGGGATGCACCGGTGAAGAAAGAGGCCATCGTGCTTTTTGTTTGCGTGCATAATTCTGGGCGCAGTCAGATGGCTGAAGCCTTCTTCAATCAGATGGCAAAAGGCAGGGCGCGGGCATACTCCGCGGGCACCCAGCCAGCTGACAAAGTGAGCCCAGTGGTCGTTGAGGCGATGCGCGAGGTTGGCATCGACATCAGCGGCAACAGACCTAAAGCGCTCACGGCTGACATGGTGGAAAAGGCGGACAGGATGATTACCATGGGCTGCGGTGCCGAAGCGGAAGCCATCTGCCCGGCGAGTTTCATCACCACCGAGGACTGGAGGCTGGAAGACCCGAAAGGGAAATCGCTCGAAGAGGTGAGAAAGATAAGGGACGAGATAAGGGAGCGGGTGGCACAACTCCTGCAGGAGATGGAATAACCAAAGCCGGTGCAAAGAAGCCACTATACCGGATTCCGCGTCGTTAGCCGGGCTCCTGAGGGAGATGAATTAAACAAGTGCTGTCCCCGCTTGACTGCACACAGTCACGACTAAAGTGCAATCAGATTCCGCTACGAAGATGCCATAGTAGCAGTTAGATTGCCAGTGCTTGCATTTTGGCCCATAATATCTGGCGGAGACCAGGCTGTGATGGTGTTAACAGACTCGATAGAAATAAGAGCTGCACCGGAAAAGGTCTTCAACTGGTTCAAGAACCTCAAAGGAAAAGCCGATTACCGATCGTGGCACCCTGGCCATGTGGACGTCTGCTGGACTAAAGGCGAGCCGTTTGAAAAGGGCTCAATCGCCCGGTTTGAAGAGTATCTTCACGGACGACTCCACAGGTTCACCTTTGTATGCACTAAGGTAGTGCCGAGCAGGGTGATCGAATACAGGGCTTCATTCCCATGGTCAATCGTCATGACCAAGGGTGCGTTTGTTTTCGAGCCACGCGGACATAATAGCTGTATCTTCACCGCCACCATTTACTTGAGACTAGGCCCGTTATCCCGGAAATTGGCCCAAAGCTACCTCGAGGCCATAAGGCAACATATGAAAGAGGAGGGAGAAAGCCTCAAAAAGATCCTGGAGGAAGGTGGTCATCAGCCAATTTTAAATAACCCACACTATGAGCCTTCGCCCAGGAGATAGCTCCGCACCTTGTCATAGCCCGGCGGGTGCTGCGAATTGTACCTAGTGAACGAGGGGATGGGATAGCGGAAGACACCGGTCTGATAGCCCGCCTGTAACCCCTGGACCACCTTCTCTATCTTGCTCATGGGTATGGAGAAGGCGCACTCATGGTCCTGAGGATGCGCAATAATCCGTTCGCCAGTGCCCACTATGGCGAACTGGGCTTCATCCGCCTGTATGGCACGGGTGATGTAAACAGTGCACCCGGCACCGGAAGATAGCGTAGCCTCAAGATTTGCTTTGCCCGTCCCCATGAGATAGCAGGAGAGCAACACCCATATCTGACCGGGGCTGCCGTAGGTGAGGATGAGGTGCGGCTCGAAGTCGCAGCGGTGCAACGGGGCTATAAGGGCATATTTGTATTTGCCGTATTCAAACTTGGGCAGGTTTCTGATGCTGGCTGCCGCCTGTTCTTTGCTCATCCCCCACAGCCCCAGGGATGCCTGCAGACTACCATCAGCGACGTCAGGCAGGATTGACAAAAATCCCATGCTTATACCAGCGATGTAGCAGCTCTGGTATTTATCCACAGCTATCGTCCAGCCGTAACGCCGCGCCATGGTGACGGCATGACATAGCGAGATGGTCAGCCCAAGGTCGCGCTGGGGAAGTCGCGTCTTTTCTGGAAGTTCACTTTCCGAGGCACACATGCGAACAGTCAGAGGAAAGGTCTGCGGACGTATATACTGGTTCCATGCCGCCTCCACCTGTTTTATATCCATCATACCGGCACCTCCTCGGTTTGCAGTGCTGCGTTTGGTGGCATTATATCGCCTGTGGTAGAATCACTCAAGCCACAGGTGGGATGGTTATCAGAGAAGTCCTGACCAGAGGTATCCTGTCAAGGTCTAAGGTGTTCGACTACGTGGTCAACCCGTACGTCGGCTGCCAGCACGGCTGCACCTATTGCTACGCCCGCTTTATGAAGAGGTTCACCGGACACAAGGAGCCCTGGGGGGAGTTCGTGGACGTTAAGATAAACGCCCCCGAGCTTCTGGAAAGGCAACTACGGCGGACAAAGCCGGGAAGGGTGTGGGTGAGCGGCGTTTGCGACCCCTACCAGCCGGTGGAGAGTAATTATATGCTGACCAGGCGGTGCCTGGAGTTGCTCATCGGGCACGGCTGGCAGGTCACCGTGCAGACGAAATCGCCGTTGGTGCTGAGGGATATAGACCTGCTCAGTGGGGCGCCAGGCGTAGAAGTGGGGCTAACAATCACCACCGCCGACGAGGACATGCGCCAGTTGTTCGAGCCCAATGCGCCGCCGGTGGAGGAGAGGCTGGAGGCGCTTGAGGAGCTGCATAATGCCGGCATCAGGACCTTCGCCATGATTGCACCGCTGCTACCCGGGGTGGAAGGCCTTCCCGCCAGGCTGAACGGCAAGGCGGACTACGTGCTGGTGGACAGGATGAACTACCACTACGGCGATTGGGTGTATAAGAGGCATGGTCTGCAGAGCGCCCTGAGCAGCGATTTCTTTTATGCCAAAGCTCAGCAGCTTGCCCGCACCTTTGCCCGGCAGGGCACCCCGTGCCAGACTTTGTTTTGACACATGTTTAAGTGCACCATCGAGCTTTACGGTATACCGCGCCAGATAACCACCGAGCGTAAGGTGGAGGTGGAACTGAGCGACGGGGCGGGTCTCGCCGAGATAATTGCCGCGCTCCGAAGCAAGATACCCAGCCTCAGCGGGACTGTATTTTACCCCGATGATGACAGGTTGATGGAGTTCTACGCCTTCAACATCAACGGGCGGTTTTACGTCGACGACAGGGAGATCCGGGTGCATGAGGGCGACCGCATAGCCCTGCTCGCCCTCGCCGCCGGGGGGTAGCAGTAGCTACCACCGGGTTTTGCCGGTTCCGACAGGTCCGGGGCAGGGTCAAGCGGGCTTCGTGGCACCCGTCAGCCTGAGTAAGCTGAAGAGCCACGGCGCGCCCAGGGTGACCCACAGTCCCATGAGCGCGTAGCGGAGGAAGCGGAAGACAAGGTATAGGCTGGAGCCTTCGCCGGGGAACACCGCTTTCAGCCCGAGGTAGAGCGCCAGGACGACCACTATGCCCAGCAGAAATCGGGCGAGGCGCCGCCACCACTGCCCGCCGGGGTCGAAGCGGACATAGCGGCAGGCTAACACAAAGCCCAGCCCTGCCCCGCTGAGCGGCGCCAGGGTGGTCACGGCGTCCTTGGTGGGATGAACCAGGACCAGGGCCACCGGCACAGCCAGTGCCAGCGAGACCTGCCACCACAGATTTAGCTTCGATAACCACCTCTCTACCTCCGGCTGCGCCGCCAGGTAGATAGCGATCAAGATGCCGCCCACCGCCCAGCCGGCGAGCACGTCTGTGGGGAAGTGCACGCCCAGGTACACGCGGGAAAAGCCGATAAGCACTATTAGCGCTATTGCCAGCCCCAGGAGCCATGTACTTCTCCACCGGGCAGCCAGTGTGCCCCAGACGACGATAGCTGACTGGGCATGGCCACTGGGTAGGCCATAGCCTTCGGCTTCAGCAAGCTTGACTCCGGGCTCGAGGACAAAGGGACGGGGGTGCTGGAACAGGTCTTTCAAGCCGGCGTTGATGTAACTTGCCATAAGGAAGAAGGCAGCCAACCGCACGCCAAACCTGAAGTCCAGGCACCACACCATTGCCGGGATGAGCACCAGGTAGAACTGCTCGTCCCCGAGGAAGGTGATGGCGGTGAAGAAGCCATCCAGCAGCGGTCCATGGACCTGCTGGATAGCTATTATTATATTTATCCCCCATTGCCAGACCGCTTCCATAGGGCCTCCTAAAGGTCCACCCACTCCTCCGGCGGAGAAAATACCTTGAAGGGGTGCCAGTGACCTTTGTCCGCCACAAACCGCAGCACCGCCACCAGGTACCCATCCCTGCTATAGGCAAGGCAGTACCTTTCGCCCACCATGGCGTCCACTGGCAAGACAAGCGGGTTACCGTGCCTCAGTGAACACTCGCTCTGTCTGTCGAGTATCGCCGCCTTCCAGTCAAGCAGCGGGGCATCGATGGGGTGCAGGAGCTCTCTCCAGTTGCCCTCGTGGTAAGCCGACTCAAACTGCGGTAATGTCACGGCATCATCTATGGTGAAGGGCCCGCAGCGCAGCCTGGTGAGGCTGTTAAGATATGCGCCACAGCCGAGCCGCTGCCCCAGGTCATGTGCCAGAGAGCGGATATAGGTACCTTTACCACATTCTACTTCTACGGTGACCACAGGTGGCTCGTACTTGATAAGCCTGATACTGTGGATGGTCACACGCCTTGGTCTCAGCTCCGGACTTAAGCCCTGGCGGACAAGCTGATAGTAGGGCTTACCGTCCTTTTTCAGCGCGCTGTATGCCGGTGGAGTCTGCTCTATGGTGCCGCGAAATGAAGCCAGCGCCGATTCTATCTTGTCCGGGGTAATACCAATGGTATCTCCGGTACCGACGACCTTCCCCTCCCGGTCAAAGGTATCGGTGGTCGCCCCCAACCTTATCTCCGCCAGATACGCCTTGCTGTCCCCGGCGAGGAACTCGACCACCCTCGTCGCCTGTCCGAAGCACACCGGTAAAACGCCGGTAGCAATGGGGTCGAGCGTGCCGGCATGTCCCACCCGCCTTTCACCGGTGAGGCGCCTCAGCCAGGCGACGACGCGGAAAGACGTCCAGCCTTCCGGCTTGTTGACATTAAGGATGCCGTCAGTCCCCACCGTCTTCCGCGGTCTCCTCAGATGCTATCTCATCGATCAACTTGAGCACCCGGGCACCTTTCTCGATGGACTCATCAAGGTGGAAGCTGAGCTGGGGCATATGCTTCAGCCGCAGTCGGCTGGCCAGCTCACGGCGCAAGAAGCCAGAGGCGGCAACAAAGCCCTGCAGCACCTCCTCCTTGCTGACCTCCTCACCGAAAATGCTGAAGTAGACCCTGGTGTGCGACAGGTCTACCGAGGTGGAGACCCTGGTTATGGAGATAAAAGTCCTCAGCCTGGGGTCGCTGACCTGCTCACGGAGCAGTTCACTGATCTCCTGTCTGATAAGGCTGCTAATACGCTCAGTCCTTCTGGTCATGTCGTCATCTCCTCAGGCAGGGCCAGGAAGCGGAGCTTTGGGCCTAAGATGGGTGTTGTCCGGTCCCTCAGGTCACCAGCGTCTTACCGAAGACCTGGATGATGTCACCGACCCGAAAGTCGGAGAAGCCCTCCACACCAACGCCACACTCGAAGCCAGCAGCTACCTCCTTAACATCCTCCTTGAACCTTCTCAGGCTGATTAACTTGGACTCGCAGACAATCTGTCCCTTGCGGAGCACCCGTACCAGGGCGTCCCGCCTCACTCTCCCCTCCTTCACCATCACGCCCGCCACCTTGCCCTTTTTCGCCGTATCAAACACCGCCAGCACCTCCGCCTGCCCCTCCAGCACCTCGGTATAGGTGGGCTCGAGCAGTCCCTTGATGGCCAGGGTGACATCTTCCACCAGCTCATAGATGACGTCATAATAGCGTATGCTCACACCCTCAAGTTCAGCCAGCTTTTGCGCTCCGGGCTCGGTACGGGTATTGAAGCCGATGATTATCGCCTTTGAGGCTACGGCGAGGAGGATGTCGCTCTCGGAAACGGTACCGCTGGCGGCATGGATCACCCGCACCTTGACCTTTTCATCGCTGAGCCTTTCCAGAGAGTCCTTTATGGGCTCGATGCTACCCTGGACATCGGTCTTGAGGATGATGTTTAGCTCTTTTGTCTTGCCGGCGCCGATCTGGGCTGAGACCCCCGTCAGGCTGATCGCCCGGGCGCGAGCGGCCTCCCGCTCTGCCTGTCGTTTCTCTAGGACCTGCCGTGCTTCGCGCTCACTGCTTACCACCTTGAAGCCGTCGCCGGCCTGGGGGACGGCATTCAGCCCCAGCACCTCCACCGGCGTTGCTGGGTCAGCCTTCTTAAGGTACTTGCCCAGGTCGTTGAACATGGCTTTGACTTTGCCCCAGGTATCGCCAGCAACCAGAATATCGCCAAACTTTAGCGCCCCCCTTTGTACCAGCAGCGTGGCCACCGGACCCCTTGATTTGTCCAGCTTGGCCTCTATCACCACACCCTCGGCGGGACAATCGGTCTCAGCCTTAAGCTCCATTACTTCGGCAAGGACCAGGATGTTCTCCAGGAGGTCGTTTATGCCCTGCTTCTTCTTGGCTGATACCGGCACGCAGATGACATCACCACCCCATTCCTCGATCACCAGTCCCACGTCTGCCAGCTGCTGCTTCACCCTCTCCGGGTTGGCTTCTGGCTTATCGATTTTATTGATCGCCACCACTATGGGCACATCCGCCGCCCGGGCATGGTCTATCGCCTCGATGGTCTGGGGCATCACACCATCGTCGGCGGCTACCACCAGGACAGCGATGTCGGTGACCTGGGCGCCGCGTGCCCTCATGGCGGTAAAAGCCTCGTGGCCCGGTGTGTCCAGGAAAGTGATCTTCCTCGAGTCCACCTCCACCTGATAGGCACCGATATGCTGGGTGATAGCGCCCGCCTCCGTGGCAGCGACGTTGCTCTGGCGGATAGCGTCCAGCAGACTGGTCTTGCCGTGGTCAACATGCCCCATGATGGTGACCACCGGTGGACGGGGCGACAGCTTGCCCGCGCCGGGGGGCGGGGGCCGCTTCACGGATACCTTGGTCACCTGTCTTCTAGCCTCGCGACCGAAGATTGCTGCCACCAGGGCCGCGGTGTCAAAGTCCAGCACCTGGTTTATGTTCGCCATGATGCCGTTCCGCATCAACTGCTTGATGACTTCAATGGGACTGACCTGCAGCAGCTCAGCCAGCTGCCTCACGGTGATAGACGGCGGCAGCACTACCTGGGGCCTTGACTGTACGGGGGCTTTAGCGCCGGCGCTATCTTTTACCTCGCCCGCCTTTGCACCGCCTGTTGCCGTGGGTTGTTTCTTCTCCCCGGTGGTCACCCTTCTGCATCCCTCCTGGACGGCAAATTCTTGCCATATTCTACCAGCATCTGGCGGTTTTCCAAAGTCAGTGTGGTGCGCAGCGCGTGTTCCAGACGATTACCTTTTAGCCCCGCCTCCCAGCATTCACGATAGGGACAGAGATAGGCACCCCGCCCCGCCAGCTTCCCTCTGGGATCGATCAATACCTCGCCGCGATGGTTGACCAGCCGCACCAGCCCCCTTTTGGCCTTCGCCTCCCGACAGGCAATGCATGTACGCTGCGGAATGTGCTTACGCCGGACGGTCTGCGGACTGGTCTCACTCTTCAAATTCGTCCTCGTCTATATAAGCAGGTCTGGGTCGTGCCTTCTTGGCCTTGCCCTTGGCTAGGTCGGGCTCTTTCTTGCTCTTTTTCTTCGCCTTTTCCTCTCTTGCAGGAAGTATATCCTCAGCGAACCGGATCTGGGGTATCTCCACAGTCCTTACCGGTGCCGCACCGGAAGCCAGCACCAGCTCGTAGTCCGTAGTCGGTGCCGCTGCCTCCTCCACTGCCTCTTCCACAACCTCCTCGACCGCCTCCTCAAGCACCTTCGCCTCTTCCTTTGTAGCCTCAGCCGCCTCGGCAACACCTACTGCCACCGGTTCGGGGGCTGGCACCTCGGGTCGCGCCGCTGCCTCCGCCGCTGCAGCGGCACTGGCAATAGCCGCCTTCTCCATCTCCACGGCTGAAGCGCTCTTGATGTCTATCCGCCAGCCGGTGAGCCTGGCTGCCAGCCTGGCATTCTGCCCCTCCCTACCGATGGCCAGCGAGAGCTGCCGGTCGGGCACGGTCACCAGCGCAGTGTTCTCCGCTTCGTCCAACCGGACTCCCAGCACCTGTGCCGGGCTGAGGGCATGGGCAATGAACACCGTCGGGTCTTCAGACCACTCGATTACGTCTATTTTCTCCCCGTTGAGCTCATTCACAATGCTCTGTATCCTGATGCCCCGCAGCCCCACACAGGAGCCCACGGGATCAACACCGGGCTGACGGGCAGCTACAGCCACCTTACTCCTGAGCCCTGGCTCGCGGGCAATAGCCTTTATCTCGATGACACCACTGGCGATCTCCGGGATCTCCAGCTCCAATAGCCGGCGCAGCAAGTTGCGGTGCGAGCGTGACAATACTATCTGCGGGCCCCTTGTCGTCTTGGTCACCTCGAGGACATAGAACTTCAGCCGGCGACCGATCCTGTAGCGCTCGTTGGGTACTTGTTCGCTGCTGGGGAGCACGGCTTCAGCCCTGCCCAGGTCCACAAAGACCTGCTCCGGGGTGACTCGCACCACGGTGCCGGTGACCACGTCATCTTCCTTGCCGGTAAACTCCTCGTAGATAGCACGGCGCTCAGCTTCGTGCAGGCGCTGTAATATGACCTGCCTGGCTGTCTGAGCAGCGATGCGGCCGGCATTGGGCGGAGTGCACTCGATGTTGACCACATCGCCGATTTGCACCGACTTGCTGATTTTCCGCGCCTCTTCCAGAGAAATTTCGTGGGCCGGGTCAGTCGGAGCCTCAACCACCGTCTTCTTCATAAACACCTTTACTTCGCCGGTGTTGGGGTTGATCTTGGCTAATATGTCCTGACCGGCGGTAAAGGTGTCCTTCTTGTAGGCAGATACCAGTGCAGCCTCAATTGCCGCCAGCACCACCTCTTTGGGCAGATGCTTCTCCGCCGCTAGCTGGGTCAGCGCAATCATGAACTCTGTCTTCATAATTCAGCACCACCCCCGTAACTTTCTACCAACAAAAAAGTGGGAACTTTGCCCCACTTTCTCCACAATGATTGAGTTCTTAATTAATAATTTACCATAAAAATCAGCAAAAGACAACCATTTGTACTCGTCCAGTCTGCTTGTTTACCATCTCCCTTTGAGGGAGAGGGTTAGGGTGAGGGTGAGCTAGACATCGGTGTCACCGATCTGTTTGGACCAGGTCACCATTATGTCCCGTTGTCAACTGTCATATCAGAATTTCTTTACTGTACAGACGGGAGGCCGCCGAAGCGCCGCTGCCGGCGGCTGTAATCGATGAGGGCATTATCCAGTTCTTGCCGTCCGAAGTCTGGCCACAGGACAGGTGTAAAATAGATTTCTGAATAGGCGGACTGCCAGATAAGGAAATTGCTGAGGCGCCGTTCCCCGCCGGTGCGGATAATCAAATCGGGGTCAGGTATGCCAGCGGTATACAGGTAACTGGTGAACGTTTTCTCGTCTATCTCGGACGCCGGGGTACCGCTGAGGACCAGGCGCCTGGCTGCCTCCACGATCTCATCCCTGCCCCCATAATTGAAAGCCAGACAGAGCGACAGCCGACGGTTGTCTTTGGTCAGCCCCAGGGCTACCCTTATTTTGTCCTCAGCCCGGGGCGATAGTCCATCGAGCTTCCCCAGGTGGTAAAGTCTTATCCCCTTCTCCATCGCGTAGTCGAGCCCCTCGTCGAGCGTTTCCTCCAGCAGGCGAAAAAGAGCAGCCACTTCCTTCCGCGGGCGGCGCCAGTTTTCGGTAGAAAAGGCATAAAGGGTGAGGTAGGGAATGCCGTAGTCGATAAAGAGCTCCACCACCCGCTGGGCAACCCTGGCGCCTTCGCGGTGCCCTTCTATTCGAGGCAAGCCCCGTTGCTCAGCCCACCGCCCATTGCCGTCCATTATTATGGCGACGTGCCGCGGCAAACTTTCCGGTGGCAGCGGAGGGGTGCCACAAGTGTGCGACGGCTTCTGCTGCCGCTCCATTAGCCACAATTCTAACCCTTACGGCGGCCCAGGGCAAATTGGGTGTGCCTTTACCAAAGCAAGAGCCTCTTTCTCCGGGCTATCTGCCCATTCCCACAAGACCCAAAAGAAGGGAGCGGGCAAAATGTTTCGCCGCCCCAAAAGCGGCCCTGGAATGATAATCGAAGTACCGTGGCTCGGCACCTCGCACAAAGTCGGCGATGCCACAGCGGGCGGCCAGACTGTGGAGAAAATCGACCTGTTTATTGTCCAGGTTGCGATAGATACGCTGGAATAGATAGCCGACCCTGAGCTCAGCGCCCAGCACCTCCTGCCACCCCCGCTGATAAGAAGACAGTGTACCTTCAGAGAAGTCACCGCGGCGAAATGCCCGGTCCACGACTTCTGCAGCGATGCCAGCGCACAGCGCTCCGTAATAGATGCCACCGCCGGTCAGCGGTTTCACCTGGCCAGCAGCCTCGCCCACCACCAGTACACGGTTGCCAAAGGTCCTTGTCAGAGGACGAAGGGGGATGGGCCCGCATTTTGGCTGGGACTGCGCCGGGACTATTTTGCCCTTTGTCTGGAGCCGGGAGAGCAGCCTGCTCAGCCGCTGCTTAGGATGGCGACGGGTCATCAGCCCCACCAGCCCACGCCCTCCCCCAATGGGCACAAGCCAGGCAAAGCTACCCGGCGTTGTTTCCTGGTCCAGGTAGAGTTCCAACTCGTCGGTGCCCGTCTGCACCTCCACCTGGGCGCCGACGGTAAAATCGGCTATCCCACCCAGCCCCAGCCTCATCGGCAATGATGAGCCGAAGCCACTGGCGATGACCAGGATGGAGCACTGACAGGTCCTGTCCTCACCAGCGCACTCAGCCCTGACGCTAACGCCCCCCTCCTCGACCGCAATTCCGCTGACGCGGGTACAGAACGCATAGGACACGCCGGCTGCCCGGGCGCGCTCCGCCAGCAACTTGTCCAGAGCGGGGCGGTCGACCACGCAGGCGATGGCATCGTTACGCTGCAGGGTGAACGGTCTGCCCGAGGGTGATATGACTCTGACAGAACTTATTGGCGTTATTACCAGGTCTGGAGGGACCTCAAGTAGTCCAACACATTGCTGGCTGACTATACCGGTACAGCAGATGCCTGTGCCAGGTGCAGCTTTCTTCTCCATCACCAGCACCTGGTAACCGCGCCTGGCCAGGCTGAGCGCAAGATAGCTGCCCGACGGCCCGGCACCGACTATAACAACGTCATAGAACATACCCCGCCCGTTCGGGCACCATTACTCCTCCCGATGCCGGTACTCGCCATATTCCACCAGCCTGGCGAAGACCTCTGCGGCCTGATGCGGCAGTTCATAACATATTGAGTTTCTTTCAGCAAGGATACGGGTCACCTCCTCGGCAGCCAGTCCGCCGAAGTCTGCCTGCCTCCAGGCGATGACCACCGGCTTACCATACTGGTCGCTTAGCCCGTTCACTGCGTCTAGCATGGAACCTAGTATGGAGGTGACGAACTCCTTGCTCACTTGCACATCCCGGCCGACGTTAAAAAAGGCAGCCATCTGGTCGCGCCGCAGGGGCGGCATCAGCCCCAACGTGATGATGCCGTCCACCACGGGGCAACGAAGCAGAATTTCCAGCACCTTAAGGTTGTTCTCCCGCGGCGTCCCCCCAACGAAGTCCACCGGATTGCCGCGGTTCCACCAGGCTGGCATAAAGGCATCCAGCTCTTTTATAGTCTCCGGGGGTAAAATGACCACATCTAGCCCCAGCTTGGCACAGGCGTCAGCGGTCAGCACGCCCCAGCCACCGCCTCCGGTGATTATGGCCACCCTCCGCCCGCGGGGCAGCGGTTGCCTCAAAAAGGCTATCCCCGTGTCCACCAGCTCATCCAGGGTACTCACCCTTACGATGCCCGCCTGCCGGCACATTGCCCGGATGATGGCATCCGGCACAGCCAGCGAGGCGGTGTGTGAATGGGCAGCCCTGGCGCCGGCAGGCGTCTCGCCAGCTTTGAGCAAGACGATCGGCTTCCTTTTGCTCACCTCTTTGGCTATCCTGAAGAAGCGGGCCCCGTCCTTAAAGCCTTCGATGTAACTAAGGATCACCCTGGTCTGGGGGTCCTCAGCAAAATACTCCAGGTAGTCCTCGGCACGGATATCGGCCTGATTGCCGATGCTGACAGCCTTTGACAGACCGTAGCCCATGCCGTCTATCATCCGGGAAAGGGTGTTCATGATGTTCCCGCTCTGTGAAATGATAGCCAGAGGGCCGGGTCGGGCAAATTCTGCAGGCATCTGCGGGTGGAGCTTGTGTGAAGGGTTCATGATGCCAAGACAGTTAGGGCCGACAAACCGTATGCCGGCGCTCCGGGCTATTTCCACTATCTCCTGCTGAAGCCTTGCGCCCTCGCCACCGATCTCAGCAAAGCCGGCAGTGATCACCACAGCGGCCTTCACTCCCTTAGCAGCGCAATCGCGCATCACCCCGGGCACCGCCGGCGGCGGCACCACAATGACCACCAGGTCGGGCACCTCCGGTATATCCACCACCCGTACATAGGACTTCACCCCCAACACTTCGGTGCTGCCCGGATTCACCGGGTAAACCCTGCCTTCAAAACCTCCCTTCAAAATATTGGACATAACCCGGTAGCCCCATTTTGATTGGTCATTGGAGGCGCCAACTACCGCCACCGAAGACGGTTCAAATAACAATCTCATGTAAGACGTTTTCACTTCGGTGCACATATTATTGCTCCTTTGGGACTTCCGTCCGCTTAGAAATAAGAAAAAGCATCCCCTATTTTACCAGCCAGATGGGTGACAGAACAAACAGCTGTACTCGTCCAGTAGATCAGTGACACTTTAGTCCTCGGTCATGAGGCCAGAACAGCAGGCTCCCTCTCCGCTTGTTTTACCCTCTCCCTTTCTCCTCCTCTTGCCCTCTCCCTTTTTATTTTTCCCCTCTCTTTGAGGGAGAGGGTCAGGGTGAGGGTAAGCTAGACATCGGTGTCACCGATCTGTTTGGACCAGCTCAACAGCCTTTCGACCTGAATTCCCCCAATGCGCACGGTGGTGGGAAACCCATCGTGTCAATGTGGAGCGCGCCGGGACAACCTTGAGGAGACTACTCCTCCTGTCGTCGGTATTCGCCATATTGGACCAGTCTGGCAAATACCTCAGCCGCCTGATGCGGCATCTCATAGCACACCGTGTGCCGGTCGGCTATGGCATGGGCTATTCTACGGTTCACCGCCGAGCCAAAACCCAGCGGCTCGGAGGCAATTATCAGGGGCTTACCATAGCGGTCACTCATTTCAATCAACCTATCGATAGTCTGGGCTGCTCCGGTGACCATGGCATCCCTTACCTGGTCTTTGTCATCGCCTTCAGAACGACGACCGAACTGCCCCGGGTTCATCACCGGCATCAGCCCCAGCATTATGACTCCATCCACAACCGGGCAGCGTAACACCGTCTCCACCGCCCGGAACAGGTTGTCACCCGAGGTACCCGCCACCAGGTCCACAGGGTTGCCACGGCTCCACCAGGGTGGCATGAAGCTATCCAGCTCCTGCAATGTCTCTTGTGGCAGGGCGACCACCTCGAGGCCTGCTTCGGCACAGGCATCCGCTGCCAGCACACCCCAGCCACCTCCCGCGGTGACCACACCTACCCTGCGTCCCTTGGGCAGCGGCTGACGCAGGAAGGCAATGCCCACATCTACCAGCTCGTCCAGGCTCTTCACCCTGATAACACCGGCCTGTTTGCACATAGCGTCGATCACCGCGCCGGACCCGGCGAGAGAAGCTGTATGGGACTGCGCCGCCCGGGCGCCAGCCGGTGTGTGTCCAGCCTTGAGCAGGATGATAGGCTTCTTTTTGCTCACCTCCTTTGCCACTCTGAAGAAACGGGCCCCGTCCTTAAAGCCCTCAATATAGCACAGGATGACTTTGCTCAGAGGGTCCTGAGCGAAATATTCAAGGTAGTCCTCGGCGGTGAGGTCAGCCTGATTGCCGATGCTGACGCATTTTGAACAGCCATAAGCCCTCTGTATGAGCACTCTGGCGATGGTGCCAATGATGTTGCCGCTCTGGGAGATGACGCCAAAAGGGCCCGGCGGCGGAAACACCGGGGGCATCTGGGTGTAAAGCTTGTGGTGCGGGTTGATGATGCCGAAACAGTTAGGTCCCACAAACCTTATGCCACCGCTGCGAGCGATTTCCGTGATCTCTTGCTCCAGCCTGGCACCTTCACCACCGACCTCAGCAAAGCCGGCGGTGATCACCACTACGGCCGGTACCCCCTTGGCAGCGCAGTCGCGCATCACCGGGGGGACGCTGGGTGGGGGTACCACGATGACCACCAGGTCAACCCTTCCGGGTATGTCCGTCACCCGCGGATAGGTCTTCATATTGAGCACTTCAGGGACGTTAGGGTTGACCGCATAGATACTGCCCTGGAAACCGCCGCTAACGATATTGGAGAAAATACGGAAACCCCATTTTGAGGGGTCGTTGGAGGCACCGGCCACCGCCACAGAGGTGGGCTCAAACAACACCTTCAACTGCGCCATAAGTTGTTTGGACTGCGTGCTCATGATTGCCTTCCGAACTTACTGGTTTACTGCAACAGGGAACGCCTTATTGTATCAGTCCGACAGAATATGCGGCAAATCTTTAGACACCAGCCGGTTTCAAGGCCGACTTCTGGGTTGCCAGGGTCGAGTTTAGAAAGCCCAGCGTCCTGCGCAGGATGAGCGGGTACCACAACCATACGCTGATATGAGTGCCCGGTAGCCACACGATGGGTGGCTGGCCGCACGCCTCCCAGAAATCAAGGGTGGCGCCCTTGGGGATAGCCTCGTCCCAGAGCGCATTTATCATCAAAATTGGGCGCTGGCGCAAAAGCGGCGCGTAGGTCAGCGGGTCGGTGAGAAAACACCGCATCGGCGGGCTCACGTTGTCCAGCCCCTGCCTGATAACCTTGGCGACATACTGCGGGTAGACTTCCCGCCGTAACTGGTAGCACTCCTCCTCGCTACAAAGACAGCGCCTTTCCACCACGGAACGACGGCTCTCCCAGGTCATCCTGGCGGAGTTTCCGCCTGATATGATGAATACGCCAGCCCCCAGCCGCTCATCGACCCCCATGGTTATTGCCGAGATGAACCCCCCCATGCTCACGCCGACAACGCCCACCCTACTTTGGTCTATCTCCGGTCTGGTAGCCGCCCAGTCCACAATCTGCCGTATCTCGATAACCGAGGCACGGTAGCCTTCATACCACTCTTCGGGAGTGAGGTTGGGTGCACGCTGTTTCATCGCTTCGGGCATCCGGCTGGAGTGGAACACTAAATAGAGGATGAAGCAGGCGATGCCGTTCTTCACCAGGGAAGGTGCCATAAGCTGGCAGGGCACTGCCCCCCGCTCCCCCCAGCCATGCACCAGTATTGCCAGCGGCGCCTGCTCCACACCCACTGGCTGGAAGTACTCACCATAAGCAACATCGCTTGTCTCGTACCCCAGGGGGTGAGCGCTGGAGAACTCAACGGCATACTGCGACCATTTAGAATTCGCCCTGAGTAGCTTCAGGTTGAACTTGGGCTCGACACGCTGGTACCTGTAAGGGTTCACGACCGACCCCCCTGTTCAAATATCTAAACGCCATCAGTCATTTTACGGCGCTGTCCCTTTCTCTGCAACCCGCCGCACCACTTTCACAACGGAACATACGACTCGGTTGTCGGTACTTAAAAACTAGCCCGACTTCCGTGATACCGGCTGCCACTTGCCCAGGCTGAACAGTCGTGGTAGGAAGACTTTGCGCAGCTCTTCGACGGCGAACAAGCTAGCGCCGGCAGCGATGGCGACCCCCCACTCCCGCGCTCCTATCGGAACGGTGCCAAAAGCCACCTGCATGAAAGGCAGATAGACCACCGCCATCTGGAGCAGCACTGCCGCGCCAATGGTAACCGGCAACCAGCGGTTGCGGCGGATACCAAGTTCGAAAGCAGTGTGTTCGTCCGAGCGGGCAAGAAATGCCTTGAACCATTCCATGACGGCAACAGCACAGAAAGTGACTGTACGCGCCGCACCAAGGTCCATCCTCACCTGCGCCCAGGAGAAGACGAAGAATATCCCCAGGCTCATCAAGGTAGCCAGAAAGGTGACCCGAAGCAGCAGCCCGGGGAAAAGGAGGCCGACCCTGGGGTGGCGCGGCGGCTGTTTGAGTTCATCGCCCACCTTCCCCTCCATACCCAGAGGGATGGCAGCGGCGCCATCCGTGACCAGGTTTATCCAGATTATCTGGAGCGCTAGCAAGGGCGCTTTGCCTATTAAGAGGACACAGAGGATCAGGCCCAATAGCTCGCCAAAGTTGGAGCTCAATAGATAGAAGACCACGTTGCGCAAGCGGTTGAAAATGCTGCGCCCCTCCTCCACAGCCGCCACCACCGAGGCGAAGTTGTCGTCAGCCAGCACTATGTCGCTCGCCTCTTTGGAGACATCGGTACCGGTGATCCCCATGGCTACACCTATGTCCGCCGCCTTAAGCGCCGGCGCATCGTTAACGCCGTCCCCGGTCATGGCAACCACATGCCCGCGGCTTTTCAGCGCTCTGACTATCCTTAACTTCTGGATAGGTTCAATGCGAGCAAACACGGAGATGTTTTCTATCTCCCGGGCAAGCGTGTCATCGTCCATCGCCTGAAGCTCGGCGCCGGTGACCGTCCTGCCCTCGCCGAGCCCGAGCTGACGGGCGATGGCCTCGGCAGTCAGTTTGTGGTCTCCGGTTATCATCTTTACCTGTATCCCCGCCTGGTGGCACAGTCTGACGGCCTCCTTGGCTTCATGGCGCGGCGGGTCAGCCATCCCTGAAAGCCCCACAAACACCAGTCTCCCCGCCACCGTGCTTTCGGTGAGCTCCACCGCCTCGACGGGGAGCCTGGCATAAGCAGTGCCGATAACCCTCAGGGCCTGCTGTGCCATCGTCTCCTGGGCTTGCCTGATGGCGTCAACGTGCTCCTGATCCAGCGGCACCTCGTTGCCCTGTTCAGTGAGGATGACAGCGCTCATGGAGAGCAATTTTTCCGGCGCCCCTTTGACAAAGGCTATCTTGCCGCCGCCATCGGGGTGGACGGTGACCATGTACTGTTTCTCACTTTGAAACGGTATTTCATCGAGGCGGGGCTGCCTCGTTTCCAGTTCTTCCTTGTCCAGCCCCGCCTTGGCAGCAACCACCAGCAACGCCCCCTCAGTTGGGTCGCCGATGATGCTACAGCACTCTTCTTCGCCCTCCCTGGACAACAGGGCATCGTTGCACAGTGCCCCGATCTTAAGGTGCATAACAAGCGCTGGAAAGTCGCCCGGTGAAATGGCTCTGCCGTCCTGCCTGAACTCGCCTTTAGGCACATAACCTTCACCGCTGACCTCGACCCATCTCCCGCCGCAGTATATGCGCTGCACCGTCATCTGGTTCAGCGTCAGTGTGCCCGTCTTGTCGGAACAGACAACCGTGGCTGAGCCCAGCGTCTCCACAGCCACCAGTCTACGGACTATGGCATTGCGCCGCGCCATCGCCTGCATACCCAGCGCCAGGACCACGGTGACCACCGCCGGCAGTCCTTCAGGAATTGCCGACACCCCGGCAGCAACGGCGAGGAAGAACATCTCCGTCCAGTCAATCCCTCTGATGATACCTTCCACGAACAGGATGATGAGTGCACTGAGCACCAGTATAATGATGAAGCGTCCCAGGCGGCTTATGCTTTGTTGCAACGGCGTCTTTTCCGGCTCAATCTCCTCAAGCGTGCCCGCAATGGTGCCGATGGCAGTGGACATACCGGTGGCGACGACCACAGCCGTAGCCCGGCCGTAGGTCACCACGGTGTTCATGTGGACTATGTTCTTCCTGTCAGCTAGAGCCACTTTGCTGTGCAGGGGCTGGGTATGTTTGTCCACTGGCATGGACTCACCGGTGAGGATTGCCTCGTCTACTTTAAGGTTGGAACACTCAATCAACCGGGCATCTGCGGGTACCCTGTCGCCGATATCGAGCAAAACGATGTCCCCGGGCACTATCTCTCGCGCCGGGACCTGCTTCACCACGCCGTCCCGCCTCACCTTTGCCCTTGGTGCCGCCATTTGCAGGAGCGCCTCCATGGCCCGCTCGGCACGCCCCTCCTGGATGAACCCGATGGTGGCATTGGCAAGAAGGATACCAAAGATTACATAGGCGTCGATATAGTGATGGGTGACTAAAGAGATAATAGCCGCCGTCAGCAGTATGTATATTAGCGGGCTGAGGAACTGCCTAAAGAAAAGCACCGCCGGCGAGGTCTTTTTGCGCCGTCTCAGCTCGTTGGCACCGTGCTGCCGCAGTCTCTCCTTAACCTCGGCGTCGCTGAGCCCGTGGCGCCGCGAGCCCAGCCGGTGGAGCACCTCGTCAGCCGTAAGGTTGTGCCAGTCGTTTCTCAGCTCCACGGTACTTTTTCGTCCACCGCTCAGTCTTTCGCTGCCGGCAGTGGCGGGCGGACAAGTAACACTGGCTTGGTAGAGGCTTCGACCACTCTGGAGGCGACGCTGCCATAGGCCCACTTGGTGATCCCGGAGAACCCGTGCGTGGTCAGGGCAATCAGGTCTACATCGCTCTCGCTGGCATACCTCAGTATCGCCTCGGCAGGCCTGTCCTGCAACAGCTTGGTGGTGACCTTTATTCTTTTTTCCTCCAAGAGTGTCTTCCTGCGGTTCAGATAACGCTCAGCTTCCCTCTGGAGCTTGTCCGCCAGGTCTTTCTCCGCCTTCGCCCAGTCCTCAGACATGGTCAGCTGGGGCACTTTCACCGGCTCGATAACCTGTAGCAGCACGACCTCACCACCCATAGCTCTGGCGAACGCCTCCGCGTGAGGAAGGATGGCTTCGGCGAACTGGGAACCGTCCAGCGTGGCCAGTATCTTTTCCAGCTTCACTGCGGTTTCAGCCCGCTCGCTGGAGCGCACCAAAAAAACGGGAGTATGCGACCTCTGCACCACCTTGGTGGCAATGCTACCTAGCGCCCAGCGGCTGAGTCCACCTTTACCATGGGTGGAAATCAAGATGAGGTCAACTTGGTTCCCCAGAGCAAAGTCGAGTATCGAGCTGGCCGGCTCGCCCTCGATGCACAGAGTCCGCACTTCGACATTTGAGGCTCTGAGACCTTCAGCTTTTTTCTCCAGATATTCTACCAGCACGTGCTTCAGTGGGTCCCCCGGTGGGCAGATCGTGAGCAGGACAGCCTCGCTGTCAAAGCCCCGGGAAATTTTTAGCACATAGGGTAAGGCCTGCTCAGCCAGTTCCGAGCCATCGAGCGGTACAAGTAGCCTCCGGTACACCTCCATACCTCCTGTCATTAATCGGCATGCTCTTTTTCAGAGGAAAATCTGCTTGGAAATATATTAGCCCCTGCAGAGGTTTTTGACAAATTTCCGGTCGGTGTTCAATGGGCAGCACCAGTGGCTCCCGCCTTGTCCTGCTTAACGGGTGGCTTAAGCACCAGAATGACAACGGCAGCCATCACCATCATGGCAGCGAAGGTGAGGAACGCGGTTATGTAGCTGCCGGTGGTATCGAATATCCAGCCAGCAAAATAGGGTCCGGCAAAGGAACCGAACACAGCGAAGGCGTTTATATAGCCCATGATGGCACCAAATGCTTTGTAGCCAAAGAACTGCGCCCGGAGCATCGGCTCCAGGGGAAGGCGCAGCCCCATGCCGGTCCCATATACGATGACGAACGCCCAGATCCACGCCATGTTCGTCGCCTTAGCCAGAAAGAAAAGCCCCAGGGCCTGCACCAAACTGGAGGCGAAGTACAGGCGTCTGACATCCACCTTATCGGCAAGCCAGCCGCCTGAGATCCTGCCGGGGACGCTTATCAAGGTCATCATGCCCAGCGCCGTAGCCGCCAACACCTTGGAAATGCCCATGTCCTCCAAGAATGGTATCTGGTGCACCACAATGGCGCTGAGCGCGGTGTGGGAGAAAGTGAAAGCTAGTACCATCAGCCAGAAAGCCCTGGTATTCATAGCTTCCTTCAGCGTCAGCCCCTCCCCGGCATCAGCGTGGGGCTGTTTACCCTCCTGGCGAGATGAGCTTGCAGCCTCAGCAGGCGGGTGCTTTTTACCGTCGGGAGCAAGTCCGTACCGCTCCGGACCATGGGGCTTTAACACAGCGCCAAGCCCCAGGCCGAGGACGGCGGTAGCCGCCGTCAGCACCAGTACCGATACCCGCCAACCATAATTAGTGATCAGCCAGGCAACGCCGGGCACGATAGCTGACCCGCCGAGTGCTGCGCCGGCGGTCAGTATCCCCATCGCCAGTCCCCTTTTTTCGCTGAACCATCTGGCCACAGCGGTCTGCAACGGCAGGTATAGCCCGGTACCCATACCCAAGGAGACGAAGACTGTGTAACTCAGGATGAACATCCAGAAGCTGTGCATATAGTACATCAGGACAAAGCCGATGGCCGCCATCATCCAACCGGCGATAACCATAGCGCGGGGACCATACTTGTCTGTAAGAGGACCGGTTATCAGTCCCTGGATACCGCCCTCGAGGCGGGACAGAGAAAAGGCAACGGAGGTGGTAGCCCGTGACCAACCAAACTCGTGAGAGATAGGGTTAAAAAGGGCGCCATAAGAGTAAAAGTAGCTACCATAGCCGAACATACACAGCACCGACCCGGCAGCTACCATCCACCAGCCATAGAACACCTTGCCTGCTTTCCGAACCATGCCACTCCCGTAAAAAAACAAAAAAGGCGATTTCCTCGCCTCTCCACTCTCCCTACCGGAACAGCGCCGAGCGCTTTACCTAGACCCTACCGCCCCGCCCCATGGTGGGAAGTCTAGCATAATAACCAGGCCTTTTCAACATGTGTATGATCGACCGAAGTCATACTAACGCCTTTACAACAAGCTCTGAGAGACTGGTGACCTCGATACCGAGCCCGTAGTGCTCGCTCAATTCCCCGATCTGGTGACGGCAGTTGTCGCAGGATGTGACCACGATTTTGGCGCCAGTGCGACGTATCTGTTCCGCCTTAAGCTTCCCCGCTCTGAGGCGGATATCGGTCCGTTCTGGTACAGCTACCAGCCCACTTCCAGCACCACAACAGAAGCTGTATATGCGGTTAGGGGTCAGTTCGCGGAAATCACTGCTGACCGTCCTGATTATGCGACGTGGTTCTTCGAACAGGCCGCCTTTACGTCCCAGATTGCAGGAATCGTGATAGGTGATAGGAACACTATACCTTCTCAGGTCTCTATGGAGAGCACCTATCTGTAAATACTCGTCCAGCACCTCAATGATGCTGCGTACACGGAAAGGTGGTCGCTGTCCCAACCAGCGCGCCACCTCCCACCGCATCACCGGATAGCCATGCCCGCACTCCGTAACGACCACGTCCGCAACTCTTAGCCGCTCCGCCTCGGCGATAACCCGCTGTGCGATCCGACTGGCCCTAGCTGTATCAGCCAAGAAGTAGGCGTAGTTCGATGTCTCGAACAGGCTCAATGTCCACGATTCCTCAGCCAGATTGAACAGGATCGCCTGTGGCACGATAGTATGCGCACCCGAAAGTGGTACGTAAAGAATCCGTGCGCCCTCTCTTTCCACCGGTATTTGGGCCCTGGAGCTACCGAGGTAGTCCTGCACCTGTTTTTCCAGCTCCTTCACCTGGTCAAGGTAGAATTCTTTGAAAAACTCAATATTCTCCCCTTTGGCGATGGCAGCATCTGCCAGTTCTACGAGCATCTGCGGTGCACTGCCGCTGGCAGTAGCCAGCGCCCTGGTAACCCGCATGATATCTGCGGTATCCACGCTGAAAGGACAGTCAAGGGTGCACCTCTGGCACAGCGTACAAGTGGAAAAAGCTATCTCGGCAAGTCTACGCAACAGCTCAGCAGCGGATGTTGATCCTAAGTCATCCCGGCTTCGGAAGTACCGCGCCGTCGGACTGAGGAGATACCTGTATATCTTGCGCAGTTGCTCAGCACGGTAGAAGGGGGTATGTTCCAGTTTCGGTTCGGAGCGGTAGTAATGACAGCTCTCGGTGCAGATGCCACAGCGGACACATGCTTCCAGAGAGGCGAGCTGCTTTCGGTCAATTAAGGATTGCAACTTCTGTCCCACCTCAGCAAAAGGTAGGGAGACAACTTCCACGCTCATCGTAGAATACCTCTGTGACCGAATATCCAGCCGAAGAAGCCACGTGAATAGAAGAAATAGAGGAAGTGTCGCAGCTTACTGAACGGAGTATAGGCGAGCGTTATAGCTGATACCACCCAAAACAAGGACAGGAACTGCGCATTGGCGGCACAGAGGCTTGCTGAAATGAGAAATGCCGTGGCTAAAGCCAGGGACAGATAGTCATCAGCGGTGCTCACTGCCCTCAACATGGGGTCGCGAAATCGCATCCAGAAGCCCGCCAGCGCGGCGATAGAAGCTACTACCAGCAACACCGATACACCGAGCCTTACCGCGGAAGGTAGCAAAGTAAGCCACGGGGTAGCGGCAAGAAAGGCTATGCCTAAAAAGATACCGGCATGAAAAACAGCGCCTCGGATATAGGCAACCCAGTGCAGCCGTGCACTCTCCTTCTCCCAGGGTAACATCCCACGGGTAAAAGCATAGAGTACTCCCTTTGCTGCCGAACCTCTGGCAACAGCCACATCGCCCCGAAACTGCCACCGCTGCATGCGGGCAATATGCCAGCCCAGCCCGGTAGCGCAGATGATTGCGCCAACGATCAGGGCAAGAAGTGCACTCATTTCACTTTCCTGATGGTGAAGGTGATGATTTTGTCTTTTTTCTCCATCGAAAGGAGCTCGTTTCCGGTACTTTTCACCCAAGCCGGGATGTCAGCGAGTACTCCCGGGTCAGTCGCCGTGGCCTCCACGATTCCACCAATAGGCAAGTCCTTCACCGCCTGGCTCACCTTGACCACCGGTATCGGGCACAATAGTCCTTCAAGGTTAAGTTTCACTCTGACTCCAGGTTCCTGTGTCATTACATCACCTCACTAAATAAACAGCGTTGCTGTAGACCGTCCCGCTGCCTCCAGCATCGTTGCCACGCCCGCTGGCTCGGCCACCTCATCTATAAGATCCTCCCTGCCTATCTCCATGACCTCCATGCTCGTCTGGCAGGGCACTAGTTTGACCCCGAGTTCAACTGCCATTTTGCGCAGTTCCTCCAGCGGAGTAACGTTATGCGCCTTCATCATCTGTTTAAACATCCACCGCCCTATGCCGCCGAAGTTGAACCTCGAGGGTCCGATGCGGTTGATGCCACCCCGGTTCAGCAGTCCCATCATCCTGCCGAAGAAGCTTTTACCGGTGAGATTGCCCTTTTGGATGGCTTTTATCCCCCAGAAGGTGAAGAACATGGTCGTCTCCTTCCCGGCAGCGGCAGCACCTACGGCGATGTTAAATGCTGCCATCACCTTATCCATATCACCGCTGAACACTACTATGGTCACTCCATCTCTGTCCGCCATTTTTGCCTCCTTTTCGCTTATTTATTTACTATCAGCCTCTCCGCTAGCTGCTTGTTCTTTTCCATCTGGTTCAATAATATCCGGTGGACAAGGTCGCAGGCCTCTCCTATCTTGGCATCGCTCAGACTATAGTAAACATTAGCCCCCTCTCGCCGCGCCCTCACCACGCCTCGTTCACGAAGCACCGCCAAGTGTCGCGACACGACCGCTTGCGGGGCCCCCAGTAACTTGACCAGCTCCCCCACCGCCCTTTCACCACCACGTAATTCGTCAATTATCTGCAGCCTTTTAGCATCGGCAAATACCTTGCACAATTCTGCTTTGAGCTCGTATAACTCCAAAACCGTTCTGTCGCCCAAATAACACCTCCAGATAGATTGGTAGCAATATATTTTAATATTAATATATAAGGCTATCCGCCGTCAAGTTTATCTCTGTAGCGTTCGCCACACTCTAGCGGGTCTTTTGTCCATGAAAATGGCGCTCAACCGTTAGTGGGCAAAAGATGTCCTTCCCGGGCGCGTGTATAACCTCGACAGAGCCGTGCACAGTTTGATAGCGTGTTAACAGCGGGTTTTCAGGAGACACAACAGAGGGCCCATCCTCATCATTGCCGCGTTTGGCTCATTGACGGGCTAATACCGGTTTTTGATAGCAGGACTTACCCACAGAAGGCAGAAGGGCGGCGGAATAGAATGAAGGAGGTGGCTCTGTGTCGGGAATACGAGCAAGAAAGGTGGCAGAGGAACTTCTGCCGTTAACCCTCACCCATATTGCCCACTGGTACCATCCGTCCGTGCTCTCCATCTCCCGTTTGCCCAGAATGTATCTTCTTTAGAGGCACACGCGCTGTCTTAATAAGACCTAGCGAATGATTTAGCCAAATAAATATAGGAAAGGAGGTGATGCTATGTGAGCAGGATTTTTGCCCTTATATGAACTCAGACAACGGACTAGCAAACGGAGGTGAAGCAAGAAGACAAAATGGCTATGGGTTACGTGGTTAGCCCTCTTAAGTCTGGTAGCGAGCATAATCACAAGCAGTTGCGCTCGGGGCGTCAAAGAGGTCGAGGTTTCCAAAGAGGACTACAGCGGCCCGATAGGACTTGACAAGCTGTATTATAATAGGATATGGTTTAGCTTTGGAGAAAGGAGGTGACTCAAATGGCGCAGGCATATTGCTTTAAGTGCCGCAAGAAGGTGGAGATCAAGAATCCCGCCAATGTGACGCTGAAGAACAAGCGACCGGCGATTCGCGGCACCTGCCCGAACTGCGGGACAAAGGTATTTCGCATCGGTAAGAGCTAAACTTGTCCTAAATTTAAGCCGAAGCGGATAGGCGGCGGCTGAGCCTCTGCAACAGGAGGCGGGGGTTTTCGTCGAGAATTAAGTGGTGCTCGGCACTGCTAAGGCCCGCAGCGACAAGTGTAGTTGTTGCTAGAATTGGTGACAGCAGGTCGCCCTCGTGATGGGCGTCGGAGTTTAGCAACAGACGCGCCTTAGCTTTGAGGCACACTGAGGCCACATAGGCATTGGTAGCTGAATGACCTTTTCTGGTGGTCAACTCGATAAAGATTTCTCTTTCAGCCGCCAGGGCAGCCTGTTCAGGGGTGATCAGTCCGGGGTGAGCCAGAATATCAACATGGGGCGACTGGAGCGCTGCAAGGTTGGTGCCGCTTTCCACCGGCTCGGCGAGCGTCTCACCATGCACCACCACCAGCCAGGCACCAAGCTCTTTCGCTTTGTGGGCAACTTCGGGGATCGCCTTTGCAGGGAGATGGGTGAGCTCGACGCCAGGGATAGCCATTATGCCCCAGTAAGCTCGGGCAAAGGCACAGTCATCGCTGACTTCTTTGATCACGCGGCTAAGGGAACCAACGCCCACATGATCGGTAATGGCAATGGCCGAATAGCCTCTTACTATAGCCCGACGGATAAGTTCAATGGGCGAGAGTACTCCATCGCTGAGAAAGCTGTGGGTGTGAAAGTCGTAAAGCACCCTTCAAAGATATCATAAAGCCTGCATTCAGGCAAGACGCAAAACATAAAAAGGATGGTAGCCATGGGGGAAATAAAATTGCAACAGATTCTGGTACCTCTTGACGGTTCGCTGGAGGCGGAGTGTGTGCTCCCTTACCTGCGCGACCTGGCACCCAGGTTTAACGCTAAGGTATACGTTCTAGCCGTGGGCATTGGACAAAGGGCAAGGCGCGTAAATCGTTTACTCGAAGATTATATTGCCAAAATAGCCGAGGAACTAAAACAACGAAACGTCAAAGCCGAGGCAGCAGTGGTCTATGGCACCACTGCGGATATGATACTGGAGTTCGCCCAAAACCAGAAGGTCGACCTCATCCTTATGGCAACCCATGGCTTGAGCGGAGTCACCCGCTGGTGGCTGGGAAGTGTGGCCGAAAAGGTGGTCAGCGCTTCCTCAACCCCGATAATGCTGGTCCAGGCGACGCGTGGCACGCAGCACGATACCACCAGCAAGAAAAGTATCGAGAGGATCGTTGTACCGTTGGACGGTTCGGAACTGGGTCAGGCGGCTCTGCCCTACGCTGAGATGCTCACCTCCAAGACAGGAGCTGCCCTTGACCTGATACATGTGGTCGCACCTCCAGGGGCAATAGAAGCTAGCCTGCTCACCGGTCCCGATTGGGTAAAATTGATCCAGGTGCTCCAAAAGGCTGGCGAGGACTACCTGAAGGAAGTGGCGCGGCAGTTAGCTGAGCGTGGTATCAAAGCCACCTATGAAGTGTTAACTGGTGAGCCCGCCGACAAAATAGTACAATATGCAGAAGCAAAAAAGGCTAGCTTAATAGCGATGTCAACCCACGGTCGGACAGGGCTAGCCCGCTGGGTAATGGGAAGCGTTGCCGACAAGGTGGTGCACGGTGCCAGTATGCCCGTCTGGCTGGTAAGATCAGCCAAAATGCCGGCTGCGAAAAAGTAATATTCTAACTCGAGAAAGACTTTACATGGAAAGGAGAAAGAAGGCCATGGGAAAGATCAACGTGGCTATCATCGGCGTGGGCAACTGCGCTTCATCACTGGTTCAGGGGGTGTACTATTATCGAAAAGCCAAGGAAGATGAGTTCGTCCCCGGGTTGATGCACGTGAGCCTGGGCGGCTACCACATTAAAGACATCAACTTTGTGGCCGCTTTTGACATCGATAAAAACAAGGTGGGCAAAGACCTTGCCGAGGCTATTTTAGTTCCCCCAAATAACACCTATACGTTTTGCGAGGTGCCAGCCACCGGCGTCAGAGTGGCACGGGGCATGACCCATGATGGTTTGGGTAAATACCTCTCGCAAATCATCACCAAGGCACCGGGCTCCACCGCAGATATCGTGGGCATCCTAAAGGAGACCAAGACCGATGTAGTGGTTAACTACCTGCCAGTGGGCAGTGAAGAGGCAACCAAATGGTATGTGGAACAGGTGCTCGACGCTGGCTGTGGCTTTATCAACTGCATACCAGTGTTTATTGCCCGCGAGCCCTACTGGTACAAGCGCTTCGCTGATAGAGGGCTACCGATCATCGGCGACGATATTAAGTCACAGGTGGGGGCGACCATCACCCACCGGGTGCTTACCAGATTGTTCCGCGACCGCGGCGTTAAACTGGAAAGGACTTACCAGCTCAACTTCGGTGGCAACACCGACTTCTACAATATGCTGGAACGCGAGCGGCTGGAATCGAAGAAGATCTCCAAGACCAACGCCGTCACCTCGCAGCTCGACTATGAAATGGAACCCGAAAATATCCACATTGGCCCCAGCGATTACGTGCCATGGCTTGCCGACCGCAAGTTTTGCTACATTCGGATGGAGGGGCGCACCTTCGGCGACGTACCGATCAACCTTGAGCTGAAGCTGGAGGTCTGGGATAGCCCGAATTCCGCTGGAGTGGTCATAGACGCCATAAGGTGCTGCAAGCTGGCACTGGACAGGGGTATTAGTGGCTCGCTGGTAGCACCCAGCGCCTATTTTATGAAGTCACCCCCCATCCAGTACTCCGATGATGAGGCGCGGAGGCGAGTGGAAAACTTTATCTCCGGCAAGGACCTCCAGCCACCAGTCTCTCTTCCCGAAGCACCACCTGAACAGGCAAAGCAACGGTAGCAAGATAGTGCAGGCAGCTAGAGCGGGTAACTCTGTGCAGAAGTGAGAATCGGACTTGTTTCACCATATGATTATTCTTTTCCGGGCGGTGTGGTGAACCACATCGCTTATCTGGCACACCATTTCATCCAGTGGGGTCATGAGGTCAAGATCATCGCCCCCTGCCGCAAAAGTGGCACCAGATATTTCGAGGAGGAGGTCACGCCTGTGGGCAGGCCCATCCCCGTGCCCTCCGGCGGCTCCATAGCCCGCGTACCACTATCACCGTGGCTCCCCGCTCAGGTGGGAGAGATCCTGAAACGTCAGAGATTTGAAATACTCCACCTCCACGAGCCCTTCACCCCCATGCTCTGTCTCAGCGCACTTGCCAAGTCGGAGACCACAAATGCGGGCACGTTCCACGCCTATCATAGCCACCCCTGGCCCTATAGAATCGGCCGCCCCATCTTCCGCAGACTGCTAAACAAGCTGCACGGCAAGATAGCGGTGTCCCAGCCGGCCCTAGAATATGTCAGCCGCTATCTACCCGCGGACTACCGCATCATACCCAATGGGATCGACACCCACCACTTCACACCGGACGGTCCCCGTCGGGAGGAGTTCGCCAATGAGAAGATAAACCTGCTCTTCGTCGGCAGGCTGGAAGCAAGAAAAGGGCTGCATCATTTGTTAGACGCCTGTGCCAAAGTAAAACAGGAGTTCCCTGGCTTCCGCCTGATAGTGGTGGGGCCGGGCATGGTGTTGCGGCGCAGGTACCAGGCAATGGTCAAGCTTCTGGACATCGAGGACAACGTGATATTCGTCGGCTACGTACCCTCCTCCGAGCTACCATCATACTATCGCACCGCAGATATCTTTTGTGCTCCGGCAACCGGTGGCGAGAGCTTCGGTATAGTGCTGCTAGAAGCTATGGCCTGCGCCAAACCTGTCATCGCCACCAGCATAACCGGCTACGCCAGCGTGGTCACCGACGGGAAGGATGGTCTGCTGGTGCCACCGAAGGATGATGAAGCGCTGGCACAAGCCATCCTGAAACTGATCGATGATAAGTCGTTGCGTCAGCGCCTGGGAGAACATGGCAGGGTGAAAGCTGAAAAGTATAGCTGGGAGAACGTCGCCCGCGAGGTGCTGGACTATTATAGGACTCTGCCCAGTTGAGAAATCCTATGCCTAACCTTTCTGAACTGCGAAAGCTCGCCGCCCAACGCATCACTACACCCTTTCTCTCAGCCCTCTCCCGCTGTGGCATCAAGCCGAACACGCTCACCTGGATAGGTCTGATAGTAAGTTTTATCGCCGCCTATACTATTGCTACCGATCATCTTGTGGTCGCCGGTACACTGGTGCTCCTTTCCGGGCTGTTCGACATACTCGACGGGGCTTTAGCTCGGGCTACCGGCCGATCCACACGCTTCGGCGCCATGCTAGACTCCACCTTCGACCGCCTTGCCGACGCCGCCTTGCTTTTCGGCGTGGCACTGCTCTATGTGAACACAGGACGCTGGGTCAACGTCGTCCTGGCATTCCTGGCACTGGTGGGCTCTTTTCTCACCAGCTACGTAAGGGCAAGGGCTGAGGGGCTGGGCATGGCCTGCCCTGTCGGTTTGTTTACCAGGGCAGAGCGGGTTATAATACTGGCGCTGGGCCTGTTTTTGGACCAGCTTTTCATAGCACTGGTCGTGCTTGCGGGGCTTGCCTTTTTCACAGTGGGCCAAAGGCTAGTCTATGTATGGCAGAAGACAAGGGAGACTTAAAGGTTAAGGGGTCAATCGAAAGTGAGTGACCGGGCTTTTCAATGGGGCGTAATTGGACTTACCATGGCTGCTCTGGTATGGATGGTGCTGGGGATCGTTATGCATATTTTAAGCAGCCTGCTGGTGATAGCTATTGGCCTGGTCTTTTGGCTTGCTGGTAGCGGCGCCCTACTCTATTATTGGGGCAAGGACTATATGTCCCGCATGTAGAGAGGTTGCCCGGCTTTTAACCATGGTCCCGATTTTTGAGGTGCAATGTCAGTAGTAGCGATTGTCGGTGCCCAGTGGGGCGATGAAGGTAAAGGTAAGATCGTCGACCTCCTAGCCGAGAAAACAGACGCTGTGGTGCGTTTCTCCGGAGGCGACAATGCCGGCCACACGGTGATAAATGCCTATGGCGAGTTCCGGCTCCACCTGGTACCCTCAGGCATATTCCACCCACATGTCGCCTGTATCATCGGCAACGGCGTGGCAGTCAACCCGGCGGTCCTTTTGGAGGAGATTGACGACCTAGAAAAGCATGGCGTAAAGACGGATAACCTTTTCATCAGCGACCGCGCGCACCTGATTATGCCCTATCACACGCTCCTTGATGGTCTTGAGGAGGAGCGGCGGGGGGAAAGCGCCATAGGCACCACCCGCAAGGGGATAGGTCCTGTCTTTGCCGATAAGATAGCCCGGCTAGGAATCCGTACCTGTGACCTGCTGGACAGGGAAGCGTTCCGCAGCCGGCTTGCTGGGGTGCTGGAACTGAAGAACGCACTGCTTACTAAAGTATACAATGCCCAGCCGCTGTCGCTGGACGAGGTCTACCAACAGTACTGTCAGTACGCACAAAAACTCGCCCGCTTCATCACCGACACCAGCCGCTTATTGCAGGAAATGGTATCGCAAAACAAGAACATCCTTCTAGAGGGTGCTCAGGGCACGCTGCTTGACCCGGACTTCGGCACCTACCCCTATGTAACCTCCTCATCGCCTCTGGCAGCAGGTGGCTCCATCGGCAGCGGAATAAGCCCCAGACAGTTCGACCAGGTGATCGGCGTCTTCAAAGCCTACACCACCCGTGTGGGCAGCGGTCCCATGCCCACGGAGCTCAAGGATGAGGTCGGTGAATTTATCAGGCAGCGGGCGCACGAGTATGGCGCCACCACCGGTAGACCGCGCCGCTGTGGCTGGTTCGATGCCGTCGCCGGGCGCTTTGCCACCAAGGTCAATGGCTTCACCAGCATTGCGCTCACCCGGTTGGATGTTCTGGACGTTTTCGATTCGGTCAAGATATGCACCGCCTATAGGCTCCACGGCGAACTGTTAGACCGCTTCCCCAGCGATACCTCCGTACTGGAAAAATGTCAGCCAGTATACGAGGAGCTGCCCGGGTGGAAGACTCCCACCTCTCACATCCGCCATGCTACACAGCTTCCACCCCAAGCCCGCAGGTACGTGGCGCGCATTGAAGAGCTGCTCTCCTGTCCTGCCAGCATCATCTCCGTGGGACCAAGTCGCGACCACACCATTATGGTAAAGGAGGTCTTTTAGCACCGCCGGAGGCTACCGATAGCCACTCTCTGCACACCCCTCACCAAGCCACTGGGCATAGATACCCTGAGAAGCTATTTCAAGAGGGGCACATTATTGAGCCGGGCAGAGGGAAACGGCAACCGAAGGTGCGCGACTTTGAGAAATCGCTCCACGCGCTTCAAGACTCAGCTGCCAGGGAATACCAGCCTTGCTCGGGGAACTGCAGACTAGCCTATCGGCAGGTCAATCTTATAGGCTTTGACCGCCTGCTCGATCACGGCCTTTGATTTCTCGTCCGGCTCCACCAGCGGCAATCTGGGCTTACCCACACTGAAACCTAAGTAGTTCAGGGCATACTTGACCGGACTAGGGTTGGATACCACGAACATGGCATTTACCAGCGGTAGCAGGTTGTGGTGTATTGCTGCCGCCTGTTCAAGCTCGCCTTTAACGCAATGCTCCATCATCCGCTTTATCTGGAGCCCCACCAGATGGGAGATGACGCTGATGACCCCGTAGCCGCCAAGGCAGAGGATGTGGAATGTATCGCCGTCGTTGCCGCTGTATACCAGGAAGCCCTTCTTTGCCTTCTGGATTATGGTAGCTATCTGCTCAAAGTTGGCACTGGCTTCCTTAATGCCGATAATATTGTCAACCTGGCTCAGCTTCACCGTTGTCTCAGCGGAGAGGTTGGTCACCGTGCGCGAGGGCACATTGTACAGGATGCAGGGTAATCTTGTAGACTCAGCAATGGCCCTGAAATGCTGGTACAGACCGTCCTGGGTAGGACGGTTATAGTACGGCACCACCAGGAGGCAGCCATCAACGCCTGCCCTCTCAGCCTCCCGTGTTAGCTCGATGCTCTCCTCGGTGCAGTAGTTACCGGTGCCAGCGACCACCACGCCCCTGCCACCCACAGCCGACTTTACCTCGGCGAACAGTCGCAACTTCTCCTCCTTGGTCAAGGTTGGCGATTCTCCGGTGGTGCCCGAAACAACCACCCCATCGCTGCCGGAATCCAGCAGTGCCTTTGCCAGCTTCTTCGCTTGGGCATAATCCACCCTGCCTTTCCCATCAAAGGGGGTGACCATAGCAGTTAGCAATCGTCCGAATGTAGCCATGGTTTTCCTCCGATCAGATTTTACTTCTTCTTCACCCAGTCCCGTTTGATCGCCTCTTCAGCTATCTGGATAGCGTTCAAAGCAGCCCCTTTGCGCAAATTATCAGCAACTATCCACATCACCAGCCCCCTAGGGTGGGAAGCATCGGCGCGGATGCGCCCTACATATACATAGTCCGTGCCTGTAGTTAGCCAGGGCTGGGGGTACAGGCTGACGCTAGGGTCGTCAAGCACCTTTACGCCGGGCACCCTTGCCAGTATAGCCCTGGCTTCCTCTGGACTGATAGGATCGGTGAACTCAACGTTCACCGCCTCGCTGTGGCCAACAAACACCGGCACCCGGACACAGGTGGCAGATATGGCTAGATCTTCGGCATGCATTATCTTCCGCGTTTCCTCCACCATCTTCCACTCCTCCTTGGTGTAGCCATTATCAAGGAAGACATCGATCTCAGGCAACAAATTGAAGGCAATCTGGTGGGGATAGACGTGGGGCACCACGCTCTGCCCCTCCAGTATCAACTTGGTCTGTCTGGTAAGCTCTTCTACAGCGGCAGCACCGGTGCCGGACACCGACTGGTAAGTGGAGACCACGATGCGCTTTATAGGATTGACCTTATGCAATGGGTATAAGGCCACCACCATCTGGATCGTGGAGCAATTGGGGTTGGCAATGATCCCCTCGTGCCACCTTATGTCTTCCGGGTTCACCTCGGGGACCACCAGCGGCACCTTCGGTTCCATCCTCCAGGCGGCGCTATTATCGATGACCAGCGCTCCGTTTTTGGCTGCTATCGGTGAAAAATACCGACTTATTTCAGCGCCTGCGGAGAACAACGCAATGTCGATGCCATGAAAAGAATCAGGGCTGGTCTCCTGGACTTCTATCGCCTGATGCCCGAAAAAGAGTTTTTTCCCGGCAGAGCGGTCGGAGGCATAAAGTCGCAGTGAGGCAACGGGAAAATTCCGCTGTTGCAGGATTTTGATGAACTCCTGCCCGACCATACCGGTAGCACCGACGATGGCTACATTGTAAGACTTCATGGTTCCCCCTTTAGGCCGAGTAAGCTGTCCAGACCATATACCAGCCCTTTTCGCCCCACCACCTCCTTTATAGCAAGGATAACGCCCGGTATATAACATTCTCGACTCAGGGCGTCATGTCTCACAGTCAATGTCTGCCCGGGGGCGCCGAAAATCACCTCCTGGCTTGCCATCAAGCCCAGCAGCCTTACGCTGTGAATAGCAACTCCTTCCACCTGCCCCCCACGGGTGCCGCTGAGCGTCTCCTTCTTGGTCACCGGGTAAACGAAGGGCCTACCCCTGGCCTCCACCATTGCCTGTGCCGTAGCCAAAGCGGTACCAGAAGGAGCATCAGCTTTCTCGTGGTGGTGTAGCTCGATTATCTCGGCGTGGTCGAAAAATTTGGAGGCAATCTTCGCCAGATGGAGCATTACCACCGACCCCAGAGCGAAATTAGGGGCCACTATCGCCCCCACGCCGTTATCTTTAGCCAGAGCATCGATCTCATCCAGATTGTCTCGGGTGAGCCCTGAGGTGCCGATGACCACATTCATACCTCGCTTCAGTGCCAGACGAGCTGCCGACATCGCCGCTTGGGCGATGGAAAAATCGACCACCACTCTGGGCTTACAACGTTTGAATGCTGATTCCAGGTCCACAGACAGCGGCACCGTCTTCGAGCCACCGGGTAAGACCAGTTGTTCCTCCGTAGCTTTAATGTCCACCGCGCCAACCATTTCCAGCTCCGGGTTACGGCACACCGCTGCTGTGACCTCCCTCCCCATCTTGCCTAAAGCCCCATGAACCAGTACTGCAATCGCCTCCATCTCTGCCTCCCTGCTGATTCAGTAGCTTGTTATTTGCGACCGCCCTGGCGGTTATCGCGGCCCTGCCGTCCCCGTGCCAGCGGACGCTCCTTACCCCGCGGCGGCAACCTTTTGTCGGCGCTGAGAGAAGTGTCCACCACCCTGGCTCCCCGAATCTGCGCCAGTTCCGAGAACACTGCCCGCCGTGACAGGTTTATCCTCCCCAGGTTGTCTATCTCCACCACCTTGACCATAATCTCGTCGCCTACCTTGACCACATCCTCCACCTTGCCCACGCGGTGGTCAGCGAGCTCGCTTATGCGCACCAGCCCCTCCTTGCCAGGCAGTATCTCCACAAAAGCACCGAAGCTGGAAATACGGGTCACCTTGCCAGTATAAACGGCACCGACCTCGACATCGCGCGTCAGGCTCTCTATTCTGGCGATCGCCTCCAGTGCCGCCTCCCTGTTTGGTGAGGCTATGATCACCGCCCCGTCGCTCTCGATATCAATGCTGGTGACCTTGGTCTCGTCAATTATCGACCGTATCATCTTGCCTCCAGGACCGATTACAGCGCCGATCTTGTCCGGGTCAATGTTTATCCGGTACATTCTCGGGGCATAGGGACTGAGCTCGGGGCGGCTGGTGCTTATCGTCTGCTTCATCTTCTCCAGTATCTCAAAATGCGCCTCCCGCGCCTGCTTTATCGCCTCAGCGATGACTTTCTCGCTGATACCTCGCAACTTTATATCTAGCTGCAGGGCGGTGATCCCCTTGGCTGTGCCAGCCACCTTAAAGTCCATATCCCCATAAGCATCTTCCATCCCCTCGATGTCGGTCAGGATCACACTTTCACCGCCATCCCCGGTCACCAGCCCCATAGCTATTCCAGCAACCGGCGCCTTAATGGGAACGCCGGCGTCCATCAGCGATAGAGAGGAGCTGCAGACGCTCGCCATGGAAGTGCTGCCGTTGGAGCTGAGCACCTCGGAGACCAACCGTATGGTGTAGGAGAACTCCTCCTCGCTAGGTATCACCGGCAGCAGCGCCCTTTCTGCCAGCGCACCATGGCCGATCTCACGCCGGCCGGGCGACCCCAGCCGCCTCACCTCGCCGGTGGAAAACGGCGGAAAGTTATAATGGTGCATGAAGCGCTTTGTCTCTTCCAGCCCCAAGCCGTCCAGCAGCTGCTCCTGCCGGGGCGAACCTAGGGTGGTGATGGTCAGCACCTGGGTGAGCCCCCGCATAAATAGCCCTGAACCATGCGTTCGCGGCAGTATCCCCACTTCGCAGGTTATCGGTCTCAGCTCCCCGGGCTGACGACCGTCTATATGCCGTCTCTGCTCAAGTACCTTCCTTCTGACCGCCTTTTTAGTCTCGCCCTCCAACACCGCCAGGATATCACCCTCAGCAAATGTGTCCTTGAGCTTTTCCGCAGCCTCCCGCTTCACCTCCTCCAGCGCGCTGTCCCGCTCCACCCTGTCAGCATGACCGATGGCAGCGACGATCCTGGGGGTGAATTCTGAAGTGACGGCTGCCACCAGCTCGGGGGGAAATTCCGGGGCTTTGACCTCTAGCTTTGGCCTGCCAAAAGCAGCGCGGAGCTCCTCCTGGAGCCTGAGAATGTCCTGGTTTGCCTCATGACCGAACTTTATCGCCTCCAGGACTATGTCCTCGGGAACCTCCTTAGCCCCCGCCTCCACCATCACAATAGCTTCGCTGGTGCTGGCGACCACGATGTCGATGAGGCTGCTAGCCATCTGCGGCAACAAAGGATTCAGCACCAGCCTGCCATCAATATAGCCCACCCGGACTGCTGACACCGGTCCATAGAAAGGCACGGACGAAAGGTGTACGGCAGCCGAAGCACCGATTACCGCCAGTATATCGGGGTCGTTTTCCTGATCGGTAGACAGCACGGTGATGATGATCTGAACGTCGTTATGAAAGTTTTTGTCGAACAGTGGGCGAAGGCTGCGGTCAGTCAATCTGCCAGTTAGGATGGCCTCCTCGCTGGGGCGCCCTTCACGGCGGATGAAGCTACCGGGGATTTTGCCCACGGCATAGTGTCTTTCCTCATAGTCCACAGTAAGCGCAACGAAATCAACATTCTCGCGGGGCTCACTGCTGACACACACGGTGGCTAGGACCACCGTATCACCATAACGGACGGTAACAGCGCTTTCAGCCTGCTGGGCTAGTTTACCGGTCTCGATTATCAGCACCCGCCCCCCGACTGTACATTGACCAGAATAAGCCATATTCCCCCCAGCAGCATCTCTACTTTCTCAACCCCAATCTGCTGATGACATCCCGATAGCGCTGCACATCTTCCCTGGCAAGGTAGGTAAGCAGCCGCCGCCGGCGACCGATCAACTTCATCAGTCCCCGCTGCGTGTTATGGTCGTGCCGGTGCACCTTAAAATGCTCGGCGAGGCGGTTTATCCTCTCGGTAAGCAGCGCAACCTGCACCTCGGTGGAGCCGGTATCCTTGTCATGCTTCTTGAAGTCCGAGATTATAGCCGCTTTTTTCTCTTTGTCCAAACTCATGCTCCTTAAACAGTTCATTTATGAAACCAAATTATAACATACACCTAAAAACAATGCACCACGCTTTAGCCAGAGGAGCACATGGAGTATAATAAAGAGCAAATGGCCTCTCAAGTTTTCTACCGCAAGTGGCGCCCTCAGAGGCTCTCCGAGGTGGTGGGGCAGGAACACGTGACCACAACCTTGCGACACGCCATAGCCAGCGGACGTATTGCCCACGCCTATCTGTTCTGCGGACCGCGCGGTACCGGCAAGACCAGCACCGGGCGTATCCTGGCCAAAGCAATAAACTGCCTCAACCCTGAGGATGGGGAGCCGTGCAATAGATGCACCATCTGCACAGCGATAAACCAGAACACCTTACCAGACGTCATCGAAATAGACGCTGCCAGCAACCGGGGCATCGACGATATCCGCTCCCTGAGGGAGAAGGTAAACTACGCCCCCAGTATGGCCAAATACAAAGTCTATATCATAGACGAAGTCCACATGATAAGTAAGGACGCGTCCAACGCCTTCCTCAAGACCCTAGAAGAGCCTCCGGAACATGTGAAGTTTGTCCTGGCGACCACCGAGCCTCACAAGGTGTTGTCCACCATCACCTCGCGGTGCCAGCGTTTTGACTTCCACCGCCTGTCCAGCTCGGCGCTGAGCGACAAACTCGAGTTCATCTGCAAAAAAGAAGGTGTCGAAATAGAGCCCGAAGCATTAACCCTGATCGCCAGGTCCGCCGCCGGTAGCCTGCGCGATGCTGAAAACCTGCTGGAGCAGCTTACTGTCTACTACGGACGCAGGATAGAGGTCGAGCACGTCAGGGAACTGCTGGGCATCTGCGGCGACCCGCGCGTTAAGGAGGTGGCAAAGCATATCATTGACAGGGATGTCACCGCAGGGCTGAGGGCTATCAACAGCGTCGCCAGCGATGGTATCGACTTGCGCCAGTTTGCCCGTGAGCTTCTGGACTATCTCCGTCAACTGCTGCTGGTAAGGTCCGGGGCTGACGAAGCGATAGATGCCACCAGCGATGACCTCGCCGAGATGAAAACACTGGCTGCCCGGACCAGCCTGGAATACCTGGCTTCGGCGGTGAAACGCTTCAGTGAGATAGACCTGCGTCTGGACAACTATTCGCCGTTGCCGCTGGAGCTGGCACTGGTCGATTGCAGCCTGTTGACCGCGCCGACTGCTACCCCCGGGGCAACAGCTAAAGCCGCAGAGGACAAACAGCCGGCGCCGGTACCAAGCTACAGGGCAACCGAAGCCCAGGCCACGCCACAGCCGGCGACACCGCAGGTGCATCACAGCAGCCCACCGCCAGAGATGAAGCCCTCTCCAGAGCTGGACCAAATCCGGGGCCGCTGGAAGGAGTTCATCCAGGCGCTCCGCGGCGAAGGCTCCAGTGGCAACCTCGATGCCTTTCTGCGCAGTGCCTGCGAGCCGATTGCGGTGGAAAACGATACCCTTGTTCTCGGCTTCTACTATGAACTACATAAGGCGAAGATCGAAGACCCCAAGTATAAGCACCTGGTGGAGAAAAAGTTGAAGGAGGTGTTCGGACAAGCCTACAAGTTACGCTGTGTCCTCACCCCCAAGACCGCCAGAGCATTCTCCAGAAAAGAGGCGAACATCCCGCTGGTGAGGGCTGCCCTGGAAAGGGGGGCTATCTTCGCAGATGAAGAACCGGAGGCAGGAGGCAAATGAACAAGTTTTTTCTGAAACAGGCACAGGAACTGCAGGCGAAGCTGACAAAGGCACAGCAGGAGCTGGCAGAGATGACCACCGAAGCCACCTCTGGCGGTGGTGCCGTCAAGGTGGTAATAGATGGCCAGCAGAAGGTCCGTTCGGTGACCATCTCACCGGAAGTGGTAAGTGCTGAAGATATGGAACTTCTTGAGGACATGATATTGACTGCGGTCAACGAAGCCATACGGAAGTCGCAGGAAATGGCTGCTAGCCACCTGAGCGGACTGACCAGCGGTCTGAAAATACCGGGGCTTCCCTGAGGAGGCAACTTTCTTGAGCGGTATTCCCTACATGGCTGAGCCCATAGTCAGGCTCATCGAGGAACTGAACAGACTCCCCGGCATCGGCCCTAAGAGTGCCCAGCGGCTCACCTTCTACCTGCTGCGGGCTCCGGCTGAACAGGTTCAGGCGCTGGCTGAAGCGATGAAAGCGCTCAAGGAGAGGCTACGGCTGTGCTCCGTCTGTCTCAACATCACCGATACCGACCCCTGTACCATTTGCAGCGACCCGGAGCGTGACCGTACGCAGATATGCGTGGTCGAAGAGCCCATAGATATACTCCCCTTGGAGCGCACCAAAAAATACAGGGGGCTGTACCATGTCCTTCACGGCGTTATCGCACCCAGCGAAGGCATCGGTCCCGAAGAGCTTAAAATTAAGGAACTGCTCGCCCGGCTGCAAAATAGTCAGGTGGTTGAGGTGGTTCTGGCGACCAACCCCAACCTCGAAGGCGAAGCCACCGCCATGTACCTCCAGCGGCTGATAGCACCGCTGGGGGTAAAAGTCACCCGACTCGCCCGTGGGCTGCCCTACGGCGCCGACCTGGAATATGCTGACGACGTCACCCTGAGCCGCGCCCTCGAGGGCAGACAGGAAATGTGAGCCTTTTAGACAGCGATGTCATCCTCCAGGGTGTACCACACAGAGGCCATCATCATCGGGCGGACAAACCTGGGAGAGGCTGACAGAATACTCACCCTGTACACACGCGACCTGGGCAAGATAAGGGCGGTGGCTAAAGGCGTGCGCCGGCCCCAGAGCAAACTTGGCGGACACGTAGAACTACTCACCCATAGCCGCCTTATGCTTGCCCGGGGCCGCAACCTGGATATCGTCACCCAGGCACAGACCATCACCAACTTCTTGCCCCTAAAGGAAAACCTGGAGCGTGCTGCCAGCGGTCTCTACGTGGCTGAGCTCGTAGACGCCTTTACCGCAGAGCGCGCCGAGGACCCGGGGCTCTTCGACCTGCTGCTAGACATCCTCAACCATCTGGCACACTCCCCCCGCATGCATATCGTGCTGCGCTACTCTGAACTCCAGCTCCTGTCGCAGGTGGGCTATCGCCCTGAGCTCTACCGCTGCGGTGACTGTAAGGCACTGCTTCAACCCCGGACGAACTTCTTCAGCCCCAGCCACGGCGGCGTGCTGTGCCATAGCTGCGGTTACCACGAGCCGCAAGCACGCCCTCTGTCCCTCAACGCCCTGAAAGTGCTCCGCTTCTGGCAGGACTGCGATTTTACCGTTGCCGAAAAGATACGTCTGGACGCGGAGCTGGCTGCTGAACTGGAAGCGGTTCTGCAGGATTACATCCGCTTCCTGCTAGAAAGACAGCTAAAGTCAGTCACCTGGTTGGACAGACTGAAGCACCTGCCAAACACCGTAAGCCCGCACTCCGGACAGCAGGTGGCAGGTACGTCCGGCGACATCGGAACGGGCTAGGGCTTGGACAGCGCATTGGTCACCGCGGCCACCAGACTGGAGGCGTCGAAGGGCTTGACTAGGTACTGTGCGCCAGTACGGGCGAGGAACTCCCACGTCCGCTCCCCCATGACATCTCCGGTAATAAACAGGGTCCGCCTGGCAAGAGCGGGCGCCAGCCTCTTTAACTTACGGTAAAGCTCTATACCGCTGGTACCCGGTATCTTGATATCGAGCAACATAAGCTGGTAATCGTGGCTGCGTATCTTTTCCATTGCTTCCGCGGCGCTGCCAGCCGTATCCACATCACATCCCTGCGCCCTCAGCACCTGAGAGACAAAATCCCTGACGACGGCTTCATCATCCACCACCAGTATCTTGGCTTTCCCCAGGTGGGCAGGTACTCTGGCTGGGACAGCCTTTTCCTCGACCATTGCAGTTTCTATCGGCAACTCGATGAAAAACGTCGCCCCCTTGCCCAGCTGGCTCTCCGCCCATATCCTTCCATTATGTTCGGCTATTATCCCATGGCAGACACTAAGCCCCAGCCCGGTGCCCTCACCCACTTCAGCGGTGGTAAAAAACGGCTCAAATATCCTCTCCAGGTGCTCGGGGGCAATACCTGGACCATTGTCTTTGAAAGATATCCTGATGACGGAGCCCGGCGCTTCGGTCTTCACCACCAGCCTGCCCCGCTTGGGCAACCGCTTCATCGCCGCCTCTGCGTTAATAATGATGTTTAAGAACACCTGCTGCAACTGACCGGGGTCAGCTACCGTGGCTGGCAGTTTGGGGTCAAGCTGTCTGGTAACGGTGATATTGCTGGTCTCCAGGTGGTAAGTCCTGAGACGGAGTGCCGCCTCGACGATCTCGTTGATATTCACCAGCCTCCGCTCAGGCTTGTACTGTCGGGCGAATGTCAGTAGCCTTCTCAAAATGCTGGCTACGCGCTGGGCGCTCTCATTTATCACCTCTAATGCCGCCTTTGTGTCCTCGGGTATGTCCTTCCTCGCCAGCAGCAACTGGGCATAGCCGATTACTCCGGTGAGCGGGTTGTTTATCTCATGGGCAACGCCCGATGCCATCTCCCCCACCGAGGCCAGCCTGGCAGCAAGGTGGGCCCGCCTCTCCAGCCCCCGCCTCTCCTCCTCCGCCTTGAGAGGCTCGGTAATATCCCGCCCGATGCCGCGGAAGCCGACTATCTCGCCCTTCTCGTCCCACAGCGGCAACGCGTTAAGTTCGCCAATGCCAATGCTGCCATCCTTGTGCACGGCCTTAAAGACGATGCCTTTTTGCGGGCGCCCGGTACGGTAGACCTCATTGAACACCTTGAACATCCTCTCCCAGTCCTCCCGGGCTACCAACTTACGGTAGTTACTGCCCACAATCTCTTCCCGGGAATAGCCCATTATATGGCACATGGCATCGTTGACGAAGGTGAAATTGCCGGCGATGTCCAGCTCAAAATAGCCCTCCTCCATCTCATCAAGCGCGGTGCGGAGCCTTTCCTCCGACCTCCTTATTGCCTCCTCCATCTCCCGCCGTTCGGTGACATCGCGGCAGACGCCGCGGAAGCCGACTATCTCGCCCTTCTCGTTGCGCCGCGGCAAGACCGAATACTCAACGGTGATCCTCCTGCCATCTCTGGTCACCTGCACGGCGCGAAAACCCCTCAGAGGCACCCCGGTGCGGTACACCTGGTTAAACGTCCTGAAGACATTCTCCCATTCCTCCTCGGGCACGTACTGGCGGAAGTTCAACCCGAGCAGCTCCGCCGGCGAATAGCCCAGTTGCCGTGCCAGGGCATCGCTGAAGAAGATCAGTTTACCTTGCAGGTCGGTCTCGTAGTAGCAATCCTCCGCCTCCTCCAGCACCGTGCGGTACCTCCGCTCCGACTCGATCAACATATCTTCCAGGTGCTTCTGCTCGGTGATATCCTCCATAAGCACCAGCAGCGCCGGCTTACCGTCCCAGTTGATATTGGCCGCGTTGAACAGCAGCCACCTGATGCTGCCGTTCTTTAACATCACCCTCAGTGGGTAGTAACGCGGCTGTCTTTCCCCTTTGAGCCATCCCTCAAGTCGCCTTTTTGCCTTCTCCACGTCTTCGGGATGGAAGTGGTCCCACACGGACATCTGTTGCAGCTCTTCAAGGCTGTAGCCGCCGGTGCGCAGCGTCCTGCGGTTGGCAAATACCACCCTGTTGTCCTGCACCACCAGTATCCCCTCTCCGGAATTGTCCACCAGGGTGCGGTACCTTTCCTCAGATTTGCGTAATTCTTCCTCCGCCTCCCGCTGATGAGTGACATCGTGCAGCAGGGACACCAGTGCTGGCCTTCCCTCCCAGGTTATGGTAGCGACGCTGGGTGCCACCCACCTGATCTTCCCGTCCTTGGCTTGCAGCCTCAGCGGGGGATATCTCGGCGAAGGCTCCCCGCGCTGCCAGCGCCCAAACCTGTCCAGAAGCTCTGCCCTGTCCTCGGGATGGAAGAGGCCCATGATTCTCATCCCCTTCAGCTCTTCCAGGGTATAGCCGATCATGGCCACAGCCCGGCGGTTGGCATATACGATTTTGCGATCCTGAGCGACGAAGATGCCCTCGGCAGCGCTTTCAACCACCGTGCGGTGCCTTTCCTCGCTCCTGCGGAGTTCCTCCTCAGCTTTGCGCCTTGCCTCTTCCAGCCCCAGGCTGTGCAGGGCGAAGGCGATGTCCGCCGCCACCTCCTCCAGCAGTCCCTCCTCGCCGCCACCGGCCGCGCCGGGAAAAGTGGACACCGTTATCATCCCATGCACCTTCCCGCCATATGCCAGACGGACGCTCATCTTGGTGATGTCACTATATTTGTCCTCCAGGGGACAACCCCTGCAGACACCCTCACCGGTCTGGATCACCACAGTCCCGCCTGCCTCCAGCGCCTTCCTGGCGCAGGGAGGCAGCTCCCCCCGCTCCAGCATCCGCTTCAGTCGGGCGAAATCCCTGCCCAGACCAGCCTGGGCGGAAACTACCGGTCTCCCTGCCTCGCCGAGCAGGGCTACCCAGGCGCTGGAGTAACCCCGGTCCCTCACCAAATTGTGGCACACGCCCCTGATGAGCTGGTCCCGGTCAGCGCCGCGGGCAATGAGCTGGTTAATATTGCGGATGGCGCGGAGCACCCTATTCAGGTGGCGTAGCCTCTCTTCCACCGCCTCTTCCCTCTTTATCTGCCCCTCCAGCGCCGCCAGCCTCCGCCTCATCGCCTTCAGTTCCACCACGAGTTCCTCTTTTGTCCTCTCTAAGTCCTTTTTAGCCACTTGCTGCTCCCCGGTGTTACAGTCCAATCTCCACAAGATTTGTACTCTTTCCAGTCGCATATGTCAAGTTGATTTACGGGTCAACAGTATGGTACTTTTGGCGCATTTTTGTTGATAATGGCAACACGGTGCATTTATAATGCAGCCGATGGTTCCCTGGCCAGGTGCCTGTGGATCCGAAAAAACGGGACGAGGGGGCAAGCATGAAGGTCAAAGCTAACGGCATATCAATGCACTACGAAATCAAAGGCAAGGGGGACAACCTGGTGCTGATCCATGGGGCGGGTGATAACCTGAATATGTGGTACCACCAGGTGCCGGTGTTCTCCAAACATTACCGCGTTGTTACCTATGATGTCAGGGGCTCAGGAAAGAGCGACAGCCCCCAGGGAGAGTACTCGATAGCACTGTTTGCCGAGGATGCCTACCAATTAATGAGGGCGTTGAAAGTCTCGGAAGCTTACTTTCTGGGCTATTCCATGGGCGGACGGATCGCGTTGCAACTGGCGCTGGAGCACCCCGAGATGGTCAAGGCGCTGGTGCTCGCCAACAGCTCTGTGGGGCTGACACCGCCCACCCCACAGGCCATTGAGCGGCGCAAGACGATCATCGACCTTTTAAACAACAGGGACATGAAGACCTTTGCCGAGATGATGACGGTGGCAGCTTTCTCCCCCAACTTCAAATCACGAAACCCCGCCGAATTCGAAAGATATCTGAAAGTCAAAATGCAGAACAAGCCCGAGGGCATTGCCCGCCTCATGGGCTCGCTGGCTGCGCCTCCGTCGCCACCCGACCTCTCCCGGTTGAAATGTCCCACCCTGCTGATAGTGGGCGAGGATGATTTTTATATGGGTGTGGAGCAGGGCAAGCTGGCACAGCAGGCCATAGCTGGCTCGGAGCTGGTCGTCCTGCCCACGGGTCACGCCGCCGCCACCGAAGCGCCGGAGAGCTTTAACTCCGCGGTGCTGGACTTCCTCTCCAGGGTGAAATCCGCACCCCGCGCCTGACCATGCCAGTGATCGAAAGTGCGGAAACGGCGGCCCGGTTATTGTTAAGATGAGGGCTAACATATCGCCGATGTGCTGGACAGGTACAACTTTTGACCGCTGCCCTTTTTTGGGGTAGACTTTCGATGTACTTCAGCCACAAGGGGGGTGAAAAATGTGCGTCTGGTGTGAAAAGTATGCCGATGGCTACCAGAGGTGGTACTTCAACCCGGCAAACTATGCCCGCAAACTCTATAAGATCAGAAAAGAAGAGGCTGAGGCTGCTGGCGCCGAGGGCGGTCCCTTGACCGCCGGCGGCATGGCGCTGCTCACGGACGAGCTCCTACAGGCCTGGGACAAGAAAGACTATGCCACTATAGACAGAATAAAGCAAGACGTCGAGCGGGTCTCCTGGGCAGCACACTTCGGGCAGGTGGTGACGCTAGAAGATACCTTAAAGGTCATCGACCTCATCTACCCGATCGCAATTATGACCTGCCTCTGCCGGCGCTCCATGCTGGGGCTGCCCGACGAGGAAAATTTCACCTGCATCGGCATGGGGGCGGGGATGTACAAATGGGAACGTTGGCCCAATAACTACCGTGGTGGCGTCCAGTTCCTCACTCCTGATGAAGCTAAGGAGATCGTTACCAAGCTGAACAAAAGGGGGCTGGTACAGACGCTGTTCACCTTCGGCACACCCTACATCGGCGGCATCTGCAACTGCGACTACCCTGACTGCTCCGCCATCAGGACGACGCTGGACTTCGGCATCAGGACGCTGTTAAAGGGGCACCACGTGGCCCGGGTGGACCGCGACCTGTGCAACGGCTGTGCTTCCTGCATCCACCGCTGTCAGTTCAAAGCCCTGAGCTTCTCAGCATCGCAGCAAAAGGCGTATATCGACCAATTCCAGTGCTTCGGCTGCGGGCTATGCGTCAGCGAATGCCCGCAGGACGCCATAACTCTGGTAGAGCGCGCCAGCCTGCCAGCCTTAGCCAACGTGTGGTAAGCACAGGAAACGGAGGTACAAGGACATGTTGCCAAAAATCGCCGTGGATAATAGCAAGTGTACCGACCCTTTGTCCTGCCGTAAGTGCCTGCTTGCCTGTCCAATGCATGTCCTGGGCCTGGGCACAAAGGTGGGACCGAAAAAGTTCCAGGAGATACCGCGGGAACAGTTCCGGGTGGCGGGAGTGCGCCTGGAAAGGTGTACGGTGTGCGGGGACTGCATTAAGGTATGCCCCAGCGGCGCTATACAGGTGACTTATGATGGAGGTAGCGGAAAATGACCACAGGATGGAAGTACGCCGTGCCCGATAAGAAAAAGCTAATGACCCTGGAGGAGCCGGGCAAGGAGCTCCCCTTCGATGCCGATAGAGGACTGGTGGACGAAATCACCACTAAGTTCAAGCTCAGCGATATAGCCCAAGGGCTCAGAAATAAGTCCAAGGAAGAGGTCTGCCAAGCTATGGAGAAGCTGGGAAAAGAGCTTATGGAGCTTACCATCAAGCTCGCTGACAGCAAATACCTCGACCGCACCGGCGAGATGATCGAGCGGGTCTTCAAACAGACGGGGGTCTCCTTCCCCCACCGCCTGCAGAGGTACATCGAGCTCTCCATACTGGGGCTAAGGCCCGCTGACCGCTGGAATATCACCAAGTCAACGCCGAGGGAGCTGGTGCTTCAGGTGACCTCCTGCTCGGTGAAAAAAGCTCTCGAAGATGCTGACATCGGCGGACTACCCTGCAAGACCTTTTGCCTCACCAGCTTCCACACCGCCGCCGCCAGGACCGGTGACCGGGTGCAGGTCGAGCAGACCAAAACATTGCCGCAGGACGGGACATGTCAGTTCTGCATCACCAAGTTATAGCCGCGCTGTCTTTCTCCACCCGGCAACCACAGTACCGCTGTCCACTTCCGCCCACCCAATGGGGTGCCGGCCTGGTGGGGAGTCGCAGGCTGCGCCTTCACTTCCCTGAAATTACCGAACTGCTCGAGGACTGGTATGACCGGACAGCGGAGAATTGCGACCAGTTCGTCAATGTAAGCGAGGTCGACAAATACAGCGTCACCTGCACCGTCTGCCGCCACTTCGATGCCGGCGGCTGTATCTCTCCCGAAGCCGCTCCGGATATCATAGCACTGCTGCACAGCGCCCGTCAGCACGACAGCCTGCCGTGAGGACCCTCCCGCCACTCCCTTCCCAGCAAATACCAGGACTTCCAGTTTTCCTCGAAATGTGCTAAAATATAAATAACTTTATGGAAGCTGTTGTGCCACCACGGTGCTTAGGCACTAAATATTGGACTTATAACCCGCCTTTACCCTTCCGCTGCAGCCTGTAAGGGCTGTGTGGCTTACACCGCTTTGAGAGATGGTTATGGCGCAGGAGAACAACAAAGAAGCGACCACGGCTTTTGCTGATTATACCGCGGAAGATATACGCGTGCTGGATGGGCTTGAGGCGGTGCGACGCCGTCCCGGCATGTACATTGGCAGCACCGACCAGCAGGGGCTCCATCACCTACTCTATGAAATCGTCTACAACAGCATTGATGAGGCGATGGCGGGCTATTGCACCTGCTGCGCGGTAACTATCCACCAGGACAACTCAGTCACCGTCACCGATAATGGTCGTGGCATACCTGTTGACACCCATCCGGTGACCAATGTGTCCGCCCTGGAGACAGTGATGACCCGGCTGCACGCCGGTGCCAAGTTCGGCGGTCGCACGTACTCCGTCTCCAGCGGTCTGCACGGTGTGGGCGCCTCTGTGGTGAACGCCCTATCAGCCTGGCTCGTGGTGGAGGTCAGACGTCAAGGGAAGGTCTATCGCCAGGAATACCAGTATGGCAAGCCGGTCTCGGAGCTGAAGGTCTTGGGTGATACTACGGAGAGCGGCACCACCATCACATTCCTGGCTGACAGCCAGATCTTCGGCGAGATGGATTACGATTTCGATACCGTCCGCCAGCGGCTTAAAGAGCTCGCTTTCCTGAACAAGAACTTGGAAATAAGCCTCAGGGACGAACGCAGCGACCGCGAGTTGACCTTTCTCTTCGAGGGCGGCATCGCCAGCCTGGTCCGCCGCTTCAATAAAGACCGGCAGGTGCTCAACCGCGAGCCCGTCTACATCGTAGGGACAAGCAACGGCACCCAGGTGGAGGTGGCGCTGCAGTACAACGACGGCTTCGCCGAGTCCACGCTTAGCTTTGCAAACTGCGTAAACACCGTGGATGGCGGTAGCCACCTTACCGGCTTCCGCTCCGCGCTCACCCGGGTGCTAAACGATTATGCCCGCAAGAACAAACTGCTCAAAGATTCCGAGCCGAACCTCATCGGCGAGGACGTCCGCGACGGTCTCACCGCCGTTATCAGCGTGAGACTGCCCGAGCCACAGTTTGAAGGGCAGACCAAGACGAAGCTGGGAAATCCCGAGGTGAAAAGCGTGGTCGAGGCAGTAGTAGCCGATGGTCTCACCCAGTACCTGGAACAGCACCCTGACGAGGCAAAAGCCATCATCGAAAAATGCCTCATTTCTGCCAAAGCCAGGGAAGCTGCACGCAAGGCGCGCGACCTGATCTTTAAGAAGAGCGGCTTCGAAGCAGCTACCCTGCCCGGAAAGCTGGCTGGATGCGCCGAGACCGACCCCAGACTCTGTGAGCTTTTCCTTGTCGAAGGCGACTCCGCCGGTGGCTCCGCAAAGCAGGGTAGAGACCGGCGCTTCCAGGCTATCCTGCCCCTGAGGGGTAAAATATTGAATGTGGAAAAGGCGCCTAAAGATAAAGTCCTGGAACACGAGGAGATACGGGCAATAGTCACCGCTCTGGGGGCCGGCATCGGCGACCAGCTTGACTTCTCCCGCCTGCGCTATCACCGCGTAATCATTATGACCGATGCCGATGTGGACGGTTCGCACATCCGGACACTGCTTCTCACCTTCTTTTACCGCAACATGCCGGAGCTTATCACCCGGGGACACCTGTTCATCGCTCAGCCACCACTGTACCGCATCCAGCACGGCAAACAGCAGATCTGGGTATACTCGGAAAAAGAAAAGGAAGCCAAGCTGAAGGAACTGCAGGGTAGCAAGGTGGAAATCCAGCGCTACAAGGGACTGGGGGAAATGAGCCCGGAACAACTATGGCAGACCACCATGAACCCGGCTTCGCGGACACTGCTTAAGGTGGAGATCGAGGACGCCATGGAAGCAGACAGGACGTTCCATATGTTGATGGGCAATGAGGTGCCACCCCGCAAGTCCTTCATACAGGCACACGCCCGAAGCGTCCGGAACCTCGATATCTAGCCGTTATGCGGCATACGACGGTATAGTTGATGCTCTTCAATGTAGTTTGCCACCCCCAGAGGTACCATATCCCGGATGGGCAGACTCCTGGCAACCCTCTCCCTGATCTCGGAGGAACTGATGTCTACAGGCGGTATATCCAGCCACAGCACACTTTTACTTACGCCTGGTACCAGCGCTTCCATCGCCTCCAGATCGGGTCGGGCAAACCCCGGCCTGGTTACCGCCACCAGACGGCACATCTGAACTAACCTCTCCGGCTCCTTCCACCGGGGCAGCTCAGCAAGGCTGTCCCAGCCGAGAAGGAAGAAAATGCTGTCACCTTCCCCGATCTGCTGGCTGAGGGTGGTCAGGGTATCAATGCTGTACGATGGCCCAGAACGCTCTACCTCAATTGTACATAGCTCGAAATAGGGCTTCCCCTCGATAGCCAGCCTCACCATCTCCACGCGGTGGTGGGCTGGTGTAATATCCCTATCTGATTTCAGCCACGGCTGCCCCGCAGGGACAAACAGGACTTTGCTCAAGTCCAGCTTCAGCCGCGCCTGTTCTGCTATTATCAAATGCCCCAAGTGTATCGGGTCAAATGTGCCCCCGAGCACGCCAATGTTCACTTGCGCCGCCTCGTTCTCGGTCTTGGTCGGAAGATAGCTATCGGTGTTTCTTCCGGAGCCACCACCTCAGCGTCCGACCGTGAAATCATTGCCGCCAACGCAGCCACCAGCTCAGCTATACCCTCTCCGCTCAGCGCAGAGACGAAACAGACATTTAAACCTTTAGCCTGGAGCAAAGACTTTATCTCTGCCATTCTTCGGCGCACTTCAGGTAGGTCTATTTTATTGACCACCACTATTTGCGGTTTCTGCAACAGGGAGGACTGGTACAGGGCGACCTCCTGCCTCAATACTTCGGCATCATGCGCTATGTCTGCAGAGGCGCCGTCGAGCAAAAACACCAGTGCCTTAGCTCTTTCGGCATGGCGCAGAAAACTGTTGCCCAGCCCTCTACCCCGATGACTGCCCTCCATCAAGGCTGGCAGCTCCGCCACAGTGAAGGTGCTGGCACCGGTATCAACCTTACCTAGCACTGGTTGCTTGGTGGCAAAAGGATATTCCGCCACCTTTGGTCTGGCGCTGGACACGGCTGCCAGAAGGGCTGACTTACCACTATTGGGTAACCCCAAAATGGCCACGTCTGCCATCAGACGTTGCTCCAGCACCAGACGTCGCTCCTCTCCATCCTCGCCCTTTGTGGCTTTCTCCGGTGCCTGATTACGCGGCGTGGCAAAATGGACGTTCCCCAAACCACCCCTACCACCCTTAGCCACCAACACCTTCTCCCCCTGCCGAGTAAGGTCAGCGATAAGTGTCTCCATGCCATCAACCGTCTTATGGTAAACTCTGATCCCTACGGGCACCGGAATGATGATGTCCTTACCTCTGGCGCCATGCTTTTTCTGCTTGCCGCCATCCTCGCCATTCCCACCATGAAAAGTCCTCTTGTAGCTGAAGAACATCAGGCCACTCACATTCCCATCGGCTACCAGATATACATTGCCGCCAGCACCACCGTCCCCCCCGTCAGGTCCACCGAGAGGCACATATTTCTCCCTCCGGAAGCTTATCCTTCCGTCACCACCCTTACCACCTTTGACTATGATCTCGACTCTATCCATAAGTTGCTAACAGGGATTAGTGTTAGCCTATGGTTCTACTTTGATAAACCAACTAGAAATATATCTTTACTTACTAATAACCGTAAGCCGTGTGGTAGTGTCTCTGTTGCCCAATTATGCAACTTGCCTCCCGATATTGCAATACCGCAACCATGCCCGGGGGCTGTCCACAAAAAAGGGTGGTTTTTTCCACAAAAAGTGCACAGCCCGGTTGGGGGGTGGACTCTTTGTTGATGGGCTGTGAAAAACTGGTGACGCGGCGCCTATTTTCGCCCGAGCTGTTTTCTTATCTGTTCGATGGAGTGTGATAGATCGGCGTCTGTCTTGATGCTCTGCGATATTTTTCTGAAGTTGTGCAGCACGGTGGAGTGGTCCCTGTTAAGCAGATGGCCTATCTCGGTGAAGCTGAAGTGTTTCTCCTGGCGCAATAGATAGATGACCATCTGACGTGCCAAGGTAGACCGTTTATCTCTCTCTTTTCCCAATATGACGTCGGGGCTTATGCCGTAGTAGGTGGCTACAGCATCAATTATCAGCTTTGGTGTGAGTGCTGTGGGGAGGGGGCTTCTTTTCTCGCCCATGTCAGCCAGAGCCTGCAGTGCCACGGTCATGTCCACCTTGCTGGCGCCGGAGAGCTTTGCATAGGTGATGACACGGTTTAAGGCGCCCTCTAGCTCGCGGACTCCAGTCTTGAACTGTATTGCCAAAAAGCGGAGCACCTCGGTGGGTACCAGCACATTGGCGGTGGCCACCTTTGTGGTGAGGATGGCGACACCGGTCTCGAAATCCGGCGGTGACAGCCGGACCACCAGCCCACCGACAAGGCGGGAACTTAGCTTGTTATTGACCGCGGGGATGGTCTTGGGCAGGCAGTCCGAAGTCATCACCATCTGCCCTGAGTTGTGGTACAGGTCGTTGAAAATATTAACCAGACATTCCTGTGTCTGTGTTTTGCCACTGAGAAACTGGACGTCGTCTATGAGCAGGAAGTCGGTATTTCTGAAGTGTTCATGGAACTCGTCAATGCTGTTGTTTTTCAAGGCGAGTACATACTGATTGGTGAATTGTTCAGCGGTGGTGCATATCACCTGGAAACCCCGCGAGCGGGCAGAATGTGCGATGGCATGCAGTAGATGTGTCTTGCCGGTACCCGTTTCTCCGTAGATGAATAGGGGGTTATACTTACCGCCAGGCGATTCCAAGACTTCCAGGGCGGCGGCGTAAGCTATCCGGTTACATTCCCCGGGGACAAAGGTCTCAAAGGTATAGCCAGCCTTAGGAGATCCGGCTTTGGTTCGGGGCAGGAGCTTAGTGCTTGTGCCGCCATCAGCATAGGTCTGTGGCAGAGAAGGCGCCATCTCGCTGGAGAGCACCGTGAACTGGACATCAACCGTCCTGCCTATGATGTTGCTCAATGTCCGCTTGATCAAGGAGCTCAGGCGCTCCCGTAGCCATTCGGCAACGAAGGTGTTGGGCACACCCACAACAAAGCAGTCTTTGTCGAAGCTGATGCCTTTGCTATCCTTGAGCCAGGTATTGTAATTGGGCTTGCTTACCTGCAGTTGCAGTTGTTCCAGGGCGCTCTGCCAGATTTTTTGTGGCATTTCAACAGTATACACAGGGCTTGTTCAAAACAAACGTCGACTTTTAACTCGGTTCAAGCGTTAGTTTGGGAGAAAGGCAAGCAAGTTTGTAACTACCCTGCAAAAACGTCCCATAAAAGGTTATCACGGGGTCTTCTTAAGGTGTCAAGGGGTGTTTTGACATAAGGGGTCGAAATGTTAAAATTTTCTGGTGCGGATACGAACTGTCTTTATGGGAACTCCCCGGTTCGCCGTCCCCAGTTTGGAGGCGTTAGTAACAGAGGGGTACGATGTGGTGGCGGTATATACCCAGCCGGATAAACAGGCTGGCAGAGGACAGCGACCGGTGTCATCCCCCGTCAAGCAACTGGCATCGTCGCTGGGCATAGAGGTCGTCCAGCCCAATACCCTCAAAGACACCAGTGTTGTGGGGCGCCTACGGGGTTTCCAGCCTGACCTGGTTGTGGTGGCGGCTTTTGGAAAGATCCTGCCCAATGAGGTGCTCGCCATACCCAGGTTTGGTTGCCTCAATGTACACCCTTCCCTGCTGCCACGGTACAGGGGACCTTCGCCGGTGGTAGCGGCTATACTCAGCGGCGATACCGTTACCGGCGTGACCATCATACTGCTGGATGAGGGCGTTGACAGCGGTCCCATACTCAGCCAGCGTGAGGTTCCGATACTGGAGGATGACACCACGGAATCGCTGACCGCAAGGCTTGCCCAGGTAGGTGCGCGGTTGCTGGTCGAGACCATCCCCCTGTGGGTCGAGGGTAGCATCGTACCCAGGGCCCAAGATGAAAGTGGGGCAAGTTATAGTAGCGCACTCGACAAGGGGGCGGGTGAGATCGACTGGCGGCTTCCCGCCGTGGAGCTGTGGCGAAGAATACGGGCTTTCCACCCCTGGCCCGGGAGCTATACTTGGTGGCGGGGCAAGCGGTTAAAAGTGTTAAAGGCGGTGCCGCTGGATATAGTCTCCTCCGCTGGAGTGGGTGAGGTGGTGGCTCTGCCAGCGGGCTTACCGGCGGCGGTCGGCGTGGTCACTGGCGGGGGGATTCTGGGCCTTATCTCCGTACAGCCAGAGGGCAAGAGGCAGATGTCGGCTGAGGAGTTCGTCCGCGGGCACCGCGATTTCGTCGGCAGCAGGCTCGTTTGACTTCAAGGACCATCTCCCCTAAAATTTAATAATTAAGGAGGACGACGAGATATGTTTCTGTTTGACCCGTTGTGGTTTATCATAATGCTACCGCCGTTCATATTCATGCTCTATGCACAGTTCAAGGTGCAGTCGGCTTTCAATAAGTACTCCAAGGTGATAAATTCCCAGCGCCTTTCCGGTGTCGAGGCTGCCCAGATCCTTCTCAGGAATAACGGACTTACCAACGTGAGGGTGGAAGGCACCAGGACAAGGCTGGGTGACCACTATGACCCGACGAAGAAAGTGCTGCGTCTCTCTCCGGCGGTGGCCAGCACGCCATCGGTAGCTGCCCTGGGCATTGTGGCGCATGAGGTAGGGCATGCCGTGCAGGACAAGACCGGTTATGCCTTTTTGAGGTTGCGGGGCACGCTGGTACCGGCAGCGAATGTAGGTAGCAACCTCGGTTTTGTCTTTGTCCTGTTGGGACTTATCCTGGCCGGGCTTGGCGCCAAGTTCGGCATGACCATAATGTGGACCGGTGTACTGTTGTTCTCCCTGGCGGTGATATTCAGCTTGGTCACCTTACCGGTGGAGTTCGATGCCAGTAACCGTGCCCGACGGATGCTGTTCAGCAGCGGGCTGGTGACCCCACAGGAACAGCAAGGTGCCAGTGCTGTCCTTTCAGCGGCAGCGCTCACTTATGTGGCAGCCACACTGCAGGCGTTGGCGCAGCTCTTTTATTTCGTCCTTCTCGCCCTGGGTATGGGGCGCAACAGATAGGCCCACATCCCCGTAAACTGATTGTTCGACTGCCAGGCTGTTGCCAGCCACGCCTCTCGGGACTATAATGCCTGTTAAGATTCCAGCTCTACTGGGTGTCTGATTGCCTGAAGAAAAAGCTGCGGGCTATGATTTTGCTGCACTGAAGGGCATAGTCGCCCGGTTGCGCAGTCCTGATGGCTGTCCCTGGGACAGGCAGCAAACACACACCTCTCTACAGCCCTTCCTTATCGAGGAGTGCTACGAGGTCCTGCAAGCTATCGAGGAAGGCGACCCGCAAAAGCTGTGTGAGGAGCTGGGCGATTTGCTTTTGCAGATCATGCTCCATGCCCAGATAGCTTCAGAGGCAGGACAGTTTAATATCGAGGACGTGGTGGCGGGCATAGCTGGCAAACTGGTGCACCGTCACCCCCATGTCTTCGGTAACGAAAAGGCAAAAGAGGCCAGGCAGGTGGAATTGAACTGGGAGGTATTGAAGCAAGAAGAAAAAGGGGCGGAAGAGTCGTTGCTCTCGGGGGTGCCTGAGACGATGCCGGCTCTGGCTTACAGCCAGTCGGTGCAGCGCCGGGCGGCGGCGGTGGGCTTCGATTGGGAGAGTGTTGACGAGATCCTTGACAAATTGACGGAGGAGGTCGCCGAGATAAGGCGCGCCCCAAACCAGCAGGAGAAAGCGAAAGAGTTTGGCGACCTACTATTCACTCTGGCTAACATAGCCCGTCGGCTGGATATAGACCTCGAGACGGCACTCCGATCGGCCAACCGGCGCTTCTGTCAGCGCTTCAAATACATGGAGCAGGCCTGCCGGGAGCGCGGTGTCGAAATCAGCAGTCTTTCCCTCGAGGAGCAGAACGCCCTCTGGGAAGAGGCAAAGGCGAAGGTGAAGGATGGTCGGGGCGAGAGGACTTGAACCTCCGACCTCAGCGTCCCGAACGCTGCGCGCTACCAGGCTGCGCTACGCCCCGCGCCACTTATTATAAGCGGCTTTAATTTTCAGGGCAAGGACGGTAGGTGGTCATGAAATATGTGGTGCTGATAATCGACGGTGCTGCCGGCTGGGGGCTGGAGGAGCACGGCGGCAGGACCTGCCTGGAGCTAGCCCGTACCCCAAACCTGGACGCTATGGCGAAGGAGGGAGTGGTGGGGTTGGTGCGGACCGTACCGGAAGGCATGGAACCCAGCAGTGCCTGTGCCTGTATGTCGGTGCTAGGCTATGACCCCCGCGTCTACTACAGAGGGAGGAGTGCCATAGAGGCCGTAAGCCTGGGCATTCCCATCGCCGAGGATGAGGTCGTTTTCCGCTGCAATCTGGTCACTGTTCAGGATGGTAGAATGCGGAGCTATAGCGCGGGGCATATCAGCAGCGAGGAGGCCAGGCTCCTTGTTGCTGCCCTGAACGACAGGCTTGGCAGTGACGAAGTCAGGTTCTATCCTGGGGTCCGCTACCGCCATATATGTAAGATAAAGGGACATCCGGAGACTGTGTTAGCTGATTGCACTCCCCCACATGACATCCCTGAACAGCCCATAGCTGGCTATCTGCCTAAAGGGCAGGGAAGCGAGCTTTTGAGGGAGTTGATGATGCGCTCCCAGGCTGTGCTCCAGGGCCATGAGGTCAACCGGCAGCGGCAGGCAAGAGGCGAACTGCCGGCGACCATGATCTGGCTGTTCTGGGGCGCAGGACAGATACCCCGGATGCCGCCTTTCAGACAGGTCTACGGACTGGAGGCAGCGCTCACTTCGGGGGTGGACCTGCTGCGGGGTCTGGCGAAGATGGCGGGCATGACGGTGCTCGACATCCCCGGTGTCACCGACGGTCTGGACAATGACTACGCCGGTCAGGCAGAGGGCGCCTTGAGGGCGCTGGAAACCCATGACCTGGTAGCCATCCATGTGGAAGCACCTGACGAAGCAGCCCATATGGGGTCGGTGGAAGAGAAGGTAAGCGCTATCGAAAAGGTGGACAGGGAGATGGTGGCGCGGATCCGCCGTCGGGAAGACGGGGCGCTGAGGGTGCTGGTGCTCCCCGACCACCCCACGCCGATACAAGTCAGGACGCACAGCGATGACCCGGTACCTTTTGTGCTCTGGGGTGCGGGCTTCGGCCCCAGCGGCGCGGCGCGTTTTACCGAGGCTGAAGCCAGGCGGACTGGCATTTTTCTCCCCGAGGGCTATAATATTATGGCAAAATTACTCCGGGGGTGACCGATTGGCAATCGTAGTACAGAAATACGGTGGCAGCTCGGTAGCCGATGCCGAAAAGATCAAACGCGTGGCACAGCGTATAGCTGCCACTAAAGACAATGGCGATGAGGTGGTGGTGGTCGTTTCGGCGATGGGCGATACCACAGAAGAGCTCATCCAACTGGCCAGGCAAATAAACCCGCGGCCGCCGGAGCGCGAGCTTGACCTCTTGCTATCTACCGGAGAAGTGGTCTCCTGTGCCCTGATGGCTATGGCCTTGAACAACCTGGGCTATAAGGCGGTGAGCCTCACCGGTGCCCAGGCGGGTATTGAGACCGATACCAGCCACAGTAAAGCCCGCATCTTGCGCCTGGAGCCCAAGCGTGTGGTCAGGGAACTGGAAAAGGGAAATATCGTCATCGTGGCCGGTTTTCAGGGAGTCACCAGGGACATGGACGTGACCACACTGGGGCGAGGGGGCTCGGACACCACTGCGGTGGCCCTGGCGGCGGCCCTGAGGGCACAGAGGTGCGAAATATACACGGATGTTGAAGGCATCTATACCGCTGACCCCCGCGTCGTTCCTGAAGCCCGTAAGCTGAAAGAAATCGGCTACGAGGAGATGCTGGAACTGGCAACCTTGGGGGCTAAGGTAATGCATTCCCGGGCGGTGGAGCTGGGGCAACTATATGGCGTACCGATACTGGTGGCCTCCAGCTTTACCGATGCACCCGGTACCATGATTCGTGGAGGGACTGCCATGGAAGTAAGAAATAGAGTCCGAGGTATTGCCCACGATGCCAACGTGGCTAAAATAACCCTGGTGGGTGTGCCCGATCGCCCGGGGATAGCTGCGGCAGTGTTCGAGCCGCTGGCCAAGGCCAATATCAGCGTGGACACCATTGTCCAGAATGCCAGCATCAACAACATAACCGACCTCACCTTTACTGTAACTCGCAGCGACCTAGACAAGGCGATGTCTATCGTGCAGGAGGCGGCCAGGTCCATCGGGGCAAAAGAGTGCGTCAGCGACTCCACACTGGCGAAAGTGAGCATCGTGGGGACGGGGATGCAGGGCGCACCGGGTTACGCCGCCACCATGTTTCGCGCCCTTTCTGAGCAGGGCATCAATATACAGCTCATCACCACCTCAGAGATAAGGATAACCTGTATTATCTCCGAGGATAGGGTGAAGGATGCTGTTAAGGCATTGCACAAGGCGTTTGAACTGGAAAAGGCAGAGCTTTAAAAACACCCGCTAGACGGAGACGACTTCCTTTACGCCGGCGACTTCCTGTTTCAGGATCCGCTCGATGCCGTTCTTCAGCGTCATAGTCGACATGGGGCAGCCGGCACAAGCGCCTTTAAGCTTCAGGCTGACCACGCCTTCCTTGACATCTACCAGCTCGACGTCGCCGCCATCGGCTTGCAGACTGGGCCTTATCTTTTTAAGTACATTCTCTATCTGGTCTCTCACTGAACACCCCTTTACGCTATCTCGGTAATTACGGTAATTACAGAGTAGCACGATTTGTCCGGTGGTGTCAAAAACGAGAATTTTGTTTACTGAAACCCCTTGACAAGGAGTGCTTTTTTTGTCACATTAGCTGCGGTAAAATATAAGATTACGGAGGCGCTGGAGAAATATGCCGGACCGCGAAGAGGATAAGGCTAAAATAAGGCGGCGGCAAAGCCAGGAAGCGATATCTCTGGCGATGCAGAACCGCTGGCAGGAGGCGGTGGCGGTAAACCAGAGCATTATCGAGCTCTTCCCCACCGATGTTGATGCCTACAACCGCCTGGGCAGGGCTTATATGGAACTGGGCGAATATGCTAAAGCCAAGCAAGCTTATGCCAAAGTTCTTGAGCTTGACCCCAACAATTCCATTGCCCAGAAGAACCTGCAACGGTTGTCCCTGTTACCGGATAAGAAGGTTGAGGTGAAGGAAGAACGCCATGAAGTTTCGCCCGGCGCCTTTATCAGCGAGATGGGGAAGACGGGGATTGTGGGTCTCCGGGAACTGGGTCCGCGGGAGGTCCTGGCAAAAATGGCGCCCGGTGACCAGGTTATTTTGAAGGTGAGGGGGCAGCAGCTCATTGCGGAGAACGAACACAGAGAGTACCTCGGTCTGGTGGAGCCACCCCACGGTCTCCGCCTCGCCAGGCTGATGCTGGGCGGGAACCGTTATGCCGGGGCCATCGTCAGCATCGATACCCACGGCGTTAAGATCATCATCAGGGAAACATTCCAGCACCCCAGTCAGGCGGGAAAGCCCTCTTTCCCAGTGAAAGCTATGGAAGGTTTTCAGCCACATGTGAAGGAGAGCTTGCTCCGGGGCGAGGCTGGAGAGGAAGAGGAAGTTGAAGAGGCTGAACTGATGGAGCTGGAAGAGGGCGAACTATTGCCCGAGGGCTTCTCTATTTTTGAAGGGGTACCTCCGGAGGAGCCCGTGATCGAAGGGTCCTTTTTTGAAGAGCAGTAGACCATCCTTCTTAAGAGTGTGAACATGGAAGCTGGTGTGATCAAACCGGTGCTGATTGAGGAGGAGATGAAAAACTCCTACCTCGACTACGCCATGAGCGTGATAGTCTCCCGTGCTCTCCCCGACGTCCGCGATGGCCTCAAGCCGGTACAGCGGCGCATCCTCTATGCCATGGACGAGCTCGGCTTGAGGTACAACAGCCCTTACAAGAAGAGCGCCCGTATTGTAGGCGAGGTCCTGGGTAAATACCATCCCCACGGCGACGCCCCTGTTTATGAGGCCATGGTGAGGATGGCGCAGGACTTCACCATGCGTTACCCCCTGATCGACGGGCAGGGGAATTTCGGCAGCATGGACGATGACCCACCGGCAGCTATGCGCTACACCGAAGCACGGCTGGCAAAAATAGCCGAAGAAATGCTGGTGGACATTGACAGGGACACCGTCGATTTTATGCCCAACTTTGACGATAGCCTGAAGGAGCCGGTGGTGCTGCCCGCCAGGCTGCCCAATCTGCTGGTCAACGGTTCCTCGGGGATTGCCGTAGGCATGGCGACCAACATTCCACCCCACAACCTGGCTGAGATATGCGATGCCATCGGCTATCTCATCGAGAACCCCGAGGCTGACATCGACGAACTGATAGCAATCGTCAAGGGGCCCGATTTCCCCACCGGTGGCATTGTGCTTGGTGGCGAAGGTATCAGGAATGCCTACGCCACCGGGCAGGGCAAGGTGGTTGTCCGGGCTAAGATCACTGAGGAGACCACCAAGAGCGGGCGCCACAACCTGGTGATCACCGAGCTCCCCTATCAAACGAACAAAGCGGCGCTGGTGGAGAAAATAGCCGAGCTGGTGCGAGAGAGGCGGGTCGAGGGCATCGCCGAGGTCAGGGACGAGTCAGACAGGCATGGCATGAGGATAGTGGTCGGCTTGCGGAAGGATGCCCAGGCGAGCAAGGTGATCAACAACCTGTATAAGCATACTGCTATGCAGTCTGCCTTCTTCATCAATATGCTGGCACTGGTTGATGGACAACCCCAGGTCATCAGCCTGAAGGAGGCTTTGAACTGCTACATAGACTTCCGCCGCCAGGTTATCACCCGTCGTTCCCAGTTTGAGCTGCAGAAGGCACGGGACAGGGCGCATATCCTCGAAGGCTTTAGGATCGCCCTTGACCATCTTGAGGAAATCGTGCAGACCATCCGTAAGGCGGAGACGGTGGACGCCGCCCGTACCGCTTTGATGGAGAAGTTCGGACTCACCCAGGCGCAGGCACAGGCGATACTCGATATGCAGCTACGTCGTCTGGCACGACTGGAACAACAGAAGGTCATAGAGGAGTACGCCGAGGTGGTGAAGAACATCGCCTATCTGGAAGACCTTCTGGCTAACCCCAAGAAGATACTGTTCCTCATCCAGCAGGATGTGATGGAGCTGAAGAAGGAATATGGCGACGAACGACGCACCACCATCAGCAGCGAGGAAGTGGAGCAGTTTCAGGAAGAGGACCTGATACCACATCAGGACGTGGTGATAACGGTGAGCGAGCAGGGCTACATCAAGCGCACCCCTGCGGCCGCCTATCAGAAGCAGCATCGCGGTGGTATGGGTGTGACCGGAATGGTCACTCGCGAGACCGACATGGTGAGACACTGTGTAGCGGCTGATACCCATGACGACCTGTTTCTGTTCACCAATCGGGGCAAAGTATACAAACTCAAAGTCTATGACATCCCGCAGGATAGCTCCCGGGCTACCAAGGGGACTGCGCTTGCTGGTCTGATTTCAATTGACCCCAAGGAGCAGGTCACCGCTGTAGTGGCGGCGAAGTCTTTGCCGGACGGGGCTTTCGTGGTTATGGCCACCTCGATGGGTGTGGTGAAGAAGACTAAACTGGAAAATTTCGCCTCGGTCCGGAGCAGTGGCATCATCGCCATGAAACTGAGGGGCGGCGAAGAACTGGTGGCTGCCGATATAGTGGGTGATAAGGACGAGGTGGTGCTGGTGACACGCAACGGGCGGGCGATCAGGTTTGCCGTGGTGGGGCTGAGGTCGGCATCTCGGACAAGCGGCGGGGTCAGGGGTATCAGACTAGAAGCCGGCGACTCAGTGGTGGCAATGGTCACGGTGAGCGTCGGCGCCGACTTGCTTACGGTTACCGAAAAAGGCTTCGGCAAACGTACTCCGATAAAGAACTTTCCCGTCCACCGCAAGGGCGGTAAGGGCGTCATGGCCCATCGCCTTAACGAAAAGACCGGCAAGCTGGTAGCGGCAAGGCTGGTGGTCCCCACACAGCATATCATCATCATTTCCACCAGGGGCAGTGCCATCCGCATACCTGTCGGGGAGGAGGTCGCCTGTTTGGGTAGAGCTACGCTCGGGGTACATTTGAAGCGCCTTGAAGCAGATGACAGGGTGGCTTCTGTGGCCTGCATCCAGCGAGCTGAGGACAAGGAAGGGGAGTAGTCCCGCCCCTTGCGGTAATGGAAAAGATAATACACCTTCTTCAGGAATTTGGCCTCACCTTTGTGCCGCTCTTTGTAGCTATGGACGCGGTGGGCACTTTGCCCATCCTGTTGCCGCTAACGCAGGACATGCGGCCCGGTGAGCGGAGAAAGGTGGTGCGCCTGGCGATGCTCACCGCCCTGGGCCTGGGTCTGGGCTTTGTGGCGATAGGCAAGGGCATTTTCCTCTTCCTGGGCATCGAGGTGGCTGATTTTCTGGTGGCTGGCGGTCTGATCCTACTGATTCTGGCGGTCAAAGAGTTGACCACCGGCAAAATGATCGAGGCCCAAGCTTCGGTGGGAGCGGAGTTGCTCGGTGTGGTGCCCATCGGGACGCCGCTGGTAGTCGGTCCAGCGGTGCTGACCACGCTACTTATACTTATCGACCAGTACTCTTTGGTCATTGTCATAGCATCGTTTATCATCAATCTGGCTATAGCCTGGGCACTTTTCGACCAGGCTAACCGTGTGGTAGCTTTCTTGGGAAAGGGTGGCGTCAGCGCTGTATCTAAAGTGGTCAGCTTGTTCCTGGCGGCGATAGCTATTAAGATGATCCGCCAGGGATTACTCAGCATATGGGGCTAGCTTCAAGCCCTTTGGTTCAAAGTTATCTCGGGCTTGATATATAATGTTAGGGGTTACCGTTATGTACAGGACTTCGAGGAGGGCGGAAATGGTCGAACTCAGGAGCGATTGGACTGAGATTGTGGTCACCATGCACCGGGAGATGGAGCGGCTGTTGGACGATTTTTCCAGCCGCAAGCCACCTTCGGTAAGGTTCTCACCGCGGACATGGGCGCCGGCGGTGGACGTATTCGAGACGGCTGACGAGGTGGTGGCCCTGTTCGAGCTTGCCGGTGTCAAAGAGGACCAGTTAGAAGTGGAGATCTATGGGAAGGAACTCATCGTCAGAGGCGAGCGGCAGGACGTGAAGCGGGGGATCAGTCGCAGCTACACGCAGATGGAGATACTCTGGGGACCGTTTGAGCGCAGAGTGACATTGCCGGCGGCGGTCGAGGTGGAGAACACTAAAGCATTCTATGAGAACGGTTTTTTGGAAGTCGTTCTGCCCAAGGTAAAGGCGGAGGTGCGGCGGCGGGTGGAGGTAAAGGGCGAATAACGTTTTTGCGAGGGGAATATGGAGGTAAGAGAGGAAGCGAAAGAGACCAAAGAGAAGTTCCATATACCCGAGGAGATGCCCGTGTTCCCCAGCGGTCAGACGGTTGTTTATCCAGCCATCATAATTCCGCTGGGCACCGCTGAGGAAAGACTGGTCAGACTTATAGACGAGGCGGCTAGCAAGGACAAATTCGTCGGCTTTTTTGCCCAGCGCCCGGGGTCGGAGGCACCTTTGCCTGAGAGCCTGTATTCCGTGGGCACAGTAGCCGTGATCGCCCGCATGTTCAAGTTGCCTGACGGCTCCATCAGGGCATTCTTCCAGGGGATCTCTCGTGCCAGGATCAAGGAGATAACTCAGGTAGAGCCATATTTGAAAGCGAGGATCGAGGTGCTTGAGGACCGGGTGGAGAGGACTACTGAGCTGGAGGCGCTGACCAAAAATTTACTCAGACTTTTTCAGCGGGTTGTGGAACTGGCGCCCAATCTGCTGGCTGAGCTGAGCATCGCCGCGCTCAACATCCCCGAGCCGGGCACGCTGGCCGACTTCGTTGCCGCCCATATCAGTCTCAAACTCGAGGAGGCGCAGGAGATATTGGAGACGCTGGATGTCAGCGAGCGGATAAAAAAGCTGACAGCTTTTCTCAACCGCGAACTCGAGGTGCTGGAGCTCGGTAGTAAAATCCAGTCCCAAGTAAAACAGGAGATGGACAAGGCGCAGCGGGAGTACTTCCTCAGGGAGCAATTGAAAGCCATCCAGAAAGAGCTCGGTGAGCTCGATGAGCGCACCATGGAGATAAACGAACTGAGGGCGAAGATAGCCGAGGCCAACATGCCCCCCGAGGCGCAGAAGGAGGCGGAGCGAGAGCTCGAACGGCTGGCGAAGATGCCGCCGGCGGCTGCCGAATATACCGTGTCACGCACCTATCTTGACTGGCTCATCAGCCTGCCCTGGTCGAAGAGCACGGAGGACAACCTGGATATCGCCAAGGCTGCCCAGGTCCTGGACGAAGACCATTACGACCTGGAGAAGGTGAAGGAGAGGATACTCGACTATCTGGCGGTGCGGAAGCGTAGGCCGGATATGAAGGGCCCCATACTATGCTTCGTGGGACCGCCGGGCACGGGCAAGACATCCGTGGGTCAGTCCATTGCCCGGGCCCTGGGGAGGAAGTTTGTGCGCATGTCGCTGGGTGGCATCCGCGACGAAGCCGACATACGCGGGCATCGACGTACCTATGTCGGCGCCCTTCCTGGAAGGATAATACAGGGCTTGCGTCGGGCTGAGTCCAATAACCCGGTGTTTATGCTCGATGAGATAGATAAGGTGGGTGCTGATTTTCGTGGCGACCCCTCCGCCGCCCTGCTGGAGGTCCTCGACCCGGAGCAGAATTATGCCTTCGTAGACCATTACCTCGATGTCCCCTTCGACCTGTCAAAGGTCATGTTCATCACCACGGCAAACATCACCGATACCATTCCGCCGGCGCTGCGTGATCGGATGGAGATTCTGGAGCTCCCGGGATATACCGAACAGGAAAAGCTTCAAATTGCCAGAAAGTACCTTATCCCCAGGCAGCTAAAGGAGAACGGCATCGGCGCTGAAAGGCTGGAGATAAGCGATGATGCCATTCTGGCGATCATCCGCAACTACACCCGGGAGGCTGGGGTGCGTAACCTGGAGCGAGAGATAGGTGCCATCTGCCGAAAGGTCGCCCGGAGAATGGCCGAGGGCTTGGACGGGCGGGTGGTGGTGACGCCCGACAGGCTGCAGGAATATCTTGGAGTGAGGAAGTTCCTTCATGAGGTGGCTGAGCGGGAGGACGAGGTCGGCGTGGCTACAGGGCTGGCGTGGACGCCGATGGGTGGCGATGTCATCTTCGTGGAAGCAGCATTAGTGCCCGGCAGGGGTAACCTGATCCTGACGGGGAAACTGGGCGAGGTCATGCAGGAGTCGGCAAAGGCGGCGCTGACCTATGCCCGCTCCAAGACCAGCACCTTGGGCGTACCTGATGACTTCTATGAGAAAAAGGATGTGCATATCCATGTCCCGGCCGGCGCCATTCCCAAGGATGGCCCTTCGGCAGGGATCGCTATGGCAGTAGCCCTGGTCTCAGCCCTCACCGGTAGACCGGTGAACCGGGAGATCGCCATGACCGGCGAGATCACCCTGAGGGGTAAGGTGTTGCCTGTGGGTGGCATAAAAGAGAAGGTGCTGGCGGCGCACCGTGCCGGCATCAAAAAGGTGGTGCTACCTAAGGAGAACGAGAAGGACCTGGAAGAGGTGCCCGAGGAGATCAAGCAGAAACTCGACTTTATTTTTGCTGAAGACATCGACAGTGCGCTGGCGGCAGCCTTAAAAAACGGGAGGGCAGCATAGCCGTGAAATTGGTTTTTGTCCACGGTGCCGGTAACACCGGACGGGTCTGGTACTACCAGACCAAGTACTTCGCTGATTCGGATGCCGTCACCCTACCGAACCATTCCGGGGACAGGCCTTTCACCAGCATTGAACAGTATACGGAGTGGCTCCATGAGTATATCCGTGCCAGAGGCTACCATAAGCCGGTGATCGTGGGGCATTCCATGGGCGGTGCCATCGCCCAGAGATATGCCCTGGACTATCCCTCGGAGCTCAGCGGACTGGTCCTCATCGCCACCGGGGCGAGGCTGCGCGTCAGGCCCGATTTTCTCCAGGCAATGGAGAATGCCCTGAATGCCCCGCCGGAGGAGGCGAGGAGGTTGGTGGAGCCGTTCTACAGCCGTGTCCCCGCCGGGGTGAGGGAGATGATAGTCAACGATGTGGTCAACATCGGCGTGGCGGCACGATTGAACGGGTTCAGGTGTTGTGACCGCTTCGATGTCATGGACAAAGTGCACCTCATCAAGGTGCCTACTTTAGTCATCTCCGGCACCGATGATGTGATGACGCCGCTCAAATATGCCCGCTACCTTGCTGACAAAATAGAGGGCGCCAGGCTGGTGGTCATCGAAAACACCACCCACTTTGTCTTTCTGGAAAGACCCGACGAGGTGAACAGGGCTATCGATGAGTTTGTGCGAAGCCTTGGGGGTTAGCATCTGTCCGGTACAAAGGCGACTTTTCCCACAGTGCATGCGGGGGCAAAAGTTATGGACGACTGTGTGGGGGCTCAGTTATGAGGCTTGGTGTTCTTTCCGACACTCATGTGCAAAGGGTGGAGGAGCTACACCCGGAGATTATCAGGAGGCTTAGCGGCGTGGACCTGATCGTCCACTGCGGTGATTTTGTGGGTATCGGGGTTTTAGAAGGGCTGCGGCGGATAGGCGAGGTAAAGGCGGTGCGAGGCAACATGGACTCGCTGGCGGTGAGGGAGGTCCTTCCTGAAAAGGAGATGTTTGTCGTCGCCGGCAAAAAGGTTGGGCTGGTGCATGGCTGGGGGGCTCCTATCGGCATTGAAGATAGGGTGCGCCGGCTGTTCGACGATGTCGATATCATCCTCTTCGGGCATAGCCACTGGGCGAAATGTGAGCGGATCGGTGACATCTTTTTCTTTAACCCCGGCCCTGGCTCGCGCTCCTTTGGGATCATCACCATTGGAGAAGACGTCAGCGGGGAGATAATCAAGGTGGGCTGATGCCCCGATGGGGGACATTATATGCCGGGCGGAGAGACCTTGAAGCCGTGGCCTGAGCTCCCTCCTCTGGATCGACCGGAGATATTGCAGTTCGTCTTTTACCCACGCCGTGACTACCTACCTGACCTGCCCGTCCCCAATGTTATGTCGGGCAGAATTCCTGTAGCTGATGGGGTGGCTATTTCATTCCACTTCTACTTTGGCAGCCGAAAGTACCCCAACATACTATTCTTTCACGGCAACGGAGAGCTAGCCAGCGATTATGTTGATATCGGCGCCGTTTTCAATAGCACGGGGATAAATTTGTTTGTGGCTGATTACCGTGGTTATGGCAGAAGCGATGGCAAGCCCACGCTCAGCGACATGATTACCGATGCCCACCACATCTTTGCCGGCTTTAAGAAGGTGCTGAAGGACAACGGCTTTTCAGGAAAGCCGTTTGTCATGGGGCGTTCGCTGGGCAGTGCCTCGGCTATCGAACTGGCTTACCATTACCAGGCAGAGCTCAGCGGGCTGATCATAGAGAGCGGGTTTATCAACATCTTCAGCCTGCTCTCTTATCTTGGCTTTCCTCTTAGCTCCTTGGGCATCTCTCTTCCCGAGGAGCCCTCTGGTGTGCGAATTGCCCGTCAGATCCGTCTGCCGTGTCTGGTCATTCACGGGGAGCACGACCGCATTGTGCCTTTGGAGGAAGGGAAGTCGCTGTACGCAAACATTGGGGCTGAGGACAAACAGATGGTGGTTATCCCCGGGGTTGACCACAACACCATCTTTTCCGGTGGTATGGGGCGGTACCTCGGCGCAGTTAAAAGTTTCGTGGACACGCATGTCTAGCTGCCAGCAGTCTGCAATTCCTGTTCCATCCAGATGGCGCGGTTATGATAAACTGTAAAGACAGCAATGGCGCAGGAACTGGGCAGAATAACCAGACCGGAAGTCGACAGCTTCAAAGCAGGGAGGCGGCTGTTCCTCATCCCCCTGATATACTCCTTCGCTGATGCCCCCACTGAATACGTGGAAAAGTTTGAGCTCTACTGGAAGCAGGTCGAGGAACATATCGCAAACCTCGAGGTGAAGCTGGGCAAGGTGAAGCGCGTCTACCACGAGACGGTAAATACCGGGGGTGAGGAGGGGTTGAAAGTGTTGGAGAGGCTTAACTCGCGCAGTTGCCAGATTGCCCGACAAAAGTGCCAGGAAGGTGCCCAGCTTGAAGCGCTGGAGGACAGGGAACTTGTGGCTGAGTGTCTGGACTGGGAGAGGTGTCTGCTCTTGGGGCTGGCAAGCGAAGCTGCGGTCCAGAAGGTCTCCCAGTTCTATATGGAGGCGGCACGAAAGAGGTATGAGTATATCAGTAAACGGATAGATGAGAGTCTGGGTGAAGGAGAGGTGGCCGTCCTGTTCATCAGGGAGGGGCATATGGTGCAGTTCCCCAAGAATATGGACGTCTTCAGCGTGGCGCCGCCGGCGCTAAACGAAATTCACCGCTGGCTCCGCGACCACTCTCGAAGCGCTGGGGCGAAGTCGGAAACAAAGGAATGAGCTGCGGCTCGAGGGCTGACTGAGGACGGAAGATGAGCAAGGACTATTACCAGACCCTTGGTGTTACCCGGAATGCCAGCGATGAGGAGATAAAGAAGGCTTACCGCCGGCTGGCGATGCAGTACCACCCGGACCGCAACCCGGGTCGGGAAAAGTGGGCCAATGAGAAGTTCAAGGAGATAAACGAGGCTTACGCCGTCCTGGGCAACCCCGAGAAACGGCGGCAGTATGACCAGTTCGGCACGGTGGGCACACCCGGGGACATCTTCGGCAGCGCCACCACCAGGACGACATTCGAGGATCTGCTGCGTGACTTCCAGGGCGCGGGCCTGGGTTTCGATTTTCTTGACCAGATATTTGGTGAACTACTGAAAAGGAAGGGTGCCACATTTAGGATATTCACCACAGGCCCGGGCGGGGTCAGGTACGGCACTGGCGGTATAGATCTCGACCAGATATTGCGCCAGGCGACGCAGACGCAGAGGACGCAGCGCCAGAACGTCCACTACGAGATAACCATAACCCCACAGCAGGCAGCTAGCGGTCTGGAGAAAGTCCTAACGAGGAGGGGGAAAAGGCTTAAGGTCAAGATCCCCGCTGGCGTCAAGGACGGGACGAAGGTCGAGCTGCGCAACGCCCGGCAGGTGACCGACGGTGTCCCTGGCGACATAATAATCCAGGTGAGGGTTAAGGGTGCTTCATAGCTCTGCAGTGATAAGATGAAGGAAGCAGGACCCTAGCCCTAGGTAGCGGTGGGATAAAGCGGGCAGACGACACGCCTTACTTACCGAAGCCACCTGCGATTGGCACAAGTTGATGACAAACGTGCCTATGCCAAGCTAAGGGAAGAGTACACAAAGGGGACTCTGTGAACGGTGGCGTGGTATAATGGGCTGTAGGGTGAGAAATAAGGAGGCGATAGATGGCAGATGTCCAGGAGTTGATCAAGGCTACCCTGGGTCAGATCGAGAAGGTGCTGGACTCCAGGACGGTTATAGGTGAGCCGATAACGGTGGGGGAGACCACCCTGATTCCGTTACTCAGTGTCGGACTGGGGTTCGGTGCCGCTGGGGCTGAGGGGAAGGGGGAGGCCGCCGGTACCGGCACCGCTGGCGGCGCTGGCGTGAAGCCCATAGCGGTCATTGTAGTTACCAAAGAGGGTGCCAGGATAGAGCCGATAAAAGGCGGCTTAGCATCAGCTATTGAGAAGCTTACCGAAACGTTGCCTGATGTGGCAGCAAGAATAGCTGAGAAGTGGGGAGCAAGTAAGAGCAAGCTCGAGGAGTAGCCGGCTTGCTTGGTCTTATCGTCCTGCTCAGCTTTGCGGCGCTGGTCATATTTTGCCTCTCCTTGCCGCTGGAGATAGCCATACGTCTTGACCTCAACGATAAGGCGAGGTTTAGGCTGCGTGTTTTATGGCTGTTTGGCCTGGTGAAGAGGGAGGTACGGTGGGAAGGTGGTGCCGCTACGATGACCGGGCTGCTCCAGGGCGGTGCCGCGCCTGGCAACTTTACCAGGGTGTTTACAAGCGCTTGGCGGGTCAAAGGGCTGCCGGAACGGCTTTTCCGTCTGCTGAAAAGCTGTTTCAAGGGGCTGAGACTGAAGGAGTTTGTTGCCAGACTAAAGCTCGGGCTGGACAATCCCGCCGATACCGGTCTACTTTTTGCCTATCTCTCACCGCTGGTTCTGATGGGCCTGTTCCCCCATTGTGATATAGACCTCGAGCCATCGTTTGAAGGCGATGCCATTGTCCGGGGCTATTTGTCCGCTGTAGTGAATGTGAGGCTGGCGGGCATCCTTCTGGCTGTAGCGGGCTTTGTCTTGTCGCCCCCGGTCATCAGGGCTGTTGCCGCTGCTTTAAGGGAGAGATGGAGAGGCAGGTCAAGACCGAAGAGGCTGTGTCCATCGGCGGCATAGTCATTGTTCCCGTAGTTGAGGTACATCTCGGCTGCCGCCGTGTCAACGGCGGTCTTTTCTTTTTTGGTGTGAAACAGCCGTGGGCATTGCTCATAATCATGGACGGGAAGCGGAGTGCGCTCACGCCCGACGGGAAAGAGCTTTCCCTTGATGAGGTCCTGGCGAAGGTCTCCGGTCCCGGATGTGGGCTACTTTCAGACCAGGACGGTTAACGCCGCCGGCATTATGGCGAAACGCGCCGGTGCCTTGCCCAGCAGTTCCCCATCCGCCTGCACTGCCATGCCCACGGAAGGCTGCACCTCGACTGTCCGTGCCCTGGTCAGCGTCACCTTGGGATGGGTGAGGTGGGTACCACGGTATATCCTGGGGAGGGAGATAAGCAGGTCGGGCTTGGTCATATCGTCTATCACCACTACATCGAAGAAGCCGTCTCCAGGGTCGGCGCCCGGCGCTGGCAGCATGCCGCCGCCAGCGTACTTGCCGTTGTTCAGTAGCACAGTGCATACTTTTCTGGAGCCGAACTGTCCATCGATCATCAGGGTGACATCCCTGTTCTCGTAGGTGAACAGCGTAGTCAGCAGCCCCATGAGGTAGGACGGCATGTCGCCCAGAGCCTTGAACTTCTCAGTGGTCGCCCTGACGATCTCAGCATCGAAGCCCAGCCCGGCGAAATTGACGAACAGCCGCTTTGCCGGCTCGCCTTTGTACATGTATTCGGCAATCCCCAGGTCTACCACCACCTTTCCCTGGGGGCTTGCCACTCGCTGGCAAGCTTGTTTGTACTGGCGGGGGATGCCCAAGGTGCGGATGTAGTCAGCACCCGTGCCGGTGTTGACTATAGTCACAGCCACGCGCTCCAATCCGCCCCCTTGGTGGATCCCATTTACTATTTCATTCAGGGTGCCATCACCGCCGACCGATACCACCAACTCGTAGCCTTTGTCCACAGCCGACTTCGCCAGCTCAATGCCATGCCCCGGGGCTGCGGTGACCTCGAAGTCAAAGTCTACCCCCAGCGCTTCAAGTTCCTGCTTGATGCGGGGCCACTTCTTCGCCGTCTTACCGGCGCCGGCCGCAGGATTAACGATTACCTTTGTCTTCTTGCCCATGGGCTCGCCCTGTGTCTAGAACATTGCTGATCAATGTGTTGGCCTACCCATCTAGTATAACACGCCCGTCAATATACCTTGTGGTGCGAGGTGTGTAAGCAGTTAGGGGGTTGGGGAATATACTTTTATCCTTAATCACGGTTTTATGGTAGACTTAACGGTACAGGTCTGGAATAGTTATGGCTCGGAGGGGCTATGGAGTCAAGGACACTGGTCTTTTTAGAGCGCCCGATATTGAACCAGCCTGATATGGTGGTGGCGCTTGCTGGCTGGGCTGATGCCGCCCAGGTGGCTACGGGCACGGTAGCCTACCTGGTGAGGAAGCTGGAGGCGAACAGGTTCGCCGAGGTCAACCCGGACGAGTTCTACAATTTCCCTGAGCTACGCCCCACGGTCACCATAGAAAACGGCGTCATGGCCTCGTTGAGAATGCCGCGTGCCAATTTCTTCTACTGGAAAAGCGGACTTGGGGGACATGACCTGATTTTGGTACATGGCGTAGAGCCACACCATTACTGGCAGCGGTTCAGCGACCTTATCCTCGATATCGCCGATACCATGGGCGTGCGCCGCATCTATACGCTGGGTGGGCTATATGACAGGATTCCCCACACGCTGCCGACGCGGATTTCTGGTGTGGTGAACGCCCCGCAGCTCACAGTTTTCCTGGAGGAATTTGGCGTCATACCGGTAAACTATCAGGGCCCGGCAAGCTTCCATAGCGTGCTCCTCACTGAATGTGCCCGCCTGGACAAGGAGGCGGTCGGCCTCTGGGGGCACTGTCCGTTTTACATCCGCGTGGAAGCCAACCCCATGGTCTGCCTGGCGCTGGCGGAGAAACTGGTGGACATGCTGGGGGTCAAGGTTGACCTGGAGGAATTGCGGCAGGCTGGTGAATACTTAAGCGGGACGCTGGACAGGCTGCTTGCTGAGAACAAAGAGCTGGCACTTTACGTCAAGAAACTGGAGAAGGAGTACCTCTCGCAACCTGCTCCTTCTGTTGAACGCACCGAGGACGCCGAGCGGATAATCAAGGAAGTAGAAGACTTTCTGCGTCAGCAGCGCGACAAGGGTGAGGGGACGGCGGGGTAGTTTTCACCCGCGGCAAATAACCTCTGCCAGTACACCGTCATCGTGCAGGTGTAGTAACTTTGCCGGGGTAATAAGTCCGCTGAGCGGCGTGGCGCTCCTGGCGTAGACGCGGATATAGTTATGCGTCAGCCCGGCATAGATGCCGCTGCCCGGTGATACCTCGGCTTCCCAGAGCACCACCATTTCCCGTCCCAGAAACCTCCGGCGGAAGCGCTGTGAGCTGGTGGCGGAGAGTTCCAGCATTTTGTGTCGGCGGGCATCCTTCGTTTTTTCCGGTACCTGACTTGGCATTATTGCTGCCGGGGTGCCGGGACGTGGGGAGTAAGGGAAGACGTGGATGGCGGCGAATTCCATTTGCTCGCAGAAATGGTAGCCCTGTTCGAACTCGGCATCGCTCTCACCGGGAAAACCGACCATGATGTCGGTGGTTATGGAAGCATCGGGCAGCAGGCGGCGGATTAAAGCCGCTGTGGCGGCGAAGTCTTCAACCGTATAATTGCGCCGCATCCGTTTTAGGACGCTGTTGCTGCCGCTCTGTAAAGCTAGATGGAAGTGATGGCATAGCCTTGGGTCCTGCCATAGCTCCAATAGCTGCGGCGAAATATCGCGCGGCTGTAGTGACGAAAGGTGCAGACGCTGCACAGCGGTCTCATTGAGAATACGCCGCACCAGTTGCTGCAGGTCGGTGCCATTTTCGCGATATGAGCCGATCTTGGTGCCGGTGAGCACGATCTCCCTGTAACCGTAGCTGACCCTGGCTTTGATTTCGGCGATGATGCTGTCTGCCGCGAGGCAGCGCTCCCTGCCCCGCACCTGAGGCACGATGCAGTAGGCACAATGTGTATCGCAGCCGTCCTGGATCTTAATGAAGCTGCGGATACGGCTGGGGCGGTTATCCGTCCGCTCTCCCCTTTGCCTGGGACTGATATCACGGGCTTCGCTGACTAAGTCTAGAAGCCGCATCTTATCGTCGTTGCCGATGACCATGTCGGCACCAGCGGCAAGGAGGTCATCGCGGGCTCTCTGGGCATAGCAGCCGGTGGCGATGATGGTGGCACGCGGGTTCCTTCTCCGCCACAGCCGCACCAGATGCCTTGCCTTACGGTCAGCGATGTGGGTCACGGTGCAGGTGTTTAATACGCAGATATCGGCGTCCTCTACGGTGGTCGTCCGGTAACCTGCGTCAATAGCTTGCCAGAGGAGCTTTTCCGTCTCCGCCTGATTGAGCTTACACCCCAGCGTGTGGAAAGCTATCTTTGGTCTCTCGTTCATCGCTATCGTCATTATATGAACGGTAGGACTCGTGGTCAAATGAGCACTAACTAGCGGCTTAATGCCCAGAAATCGCGTTGCTGAGTCATTGAGTGGCAGGAAACAGCGTGCCTTCTTGGGCTTATAGTTACCAGGAGATAACCTGTTGGTGTGATTCCACTGTCACTAAGTTGTGCCAGCTTGGTAAACCTTGCCGGGCAATTGAACCGCGGCTAAAAGTTTTCGTGATTACCACAGGGGCTCAGTGAATGCCTTTGTGACATTTGCCTTCCTTGCGTTGCGTGGTAGCTGCCGATGTGGTATAAAGAGAAAAAGATGTCAGAGGCACGGGCTTGAGCCAGACCCACTGGAGGATACTGCCCCAGGTCCCTTTAAGGACCAATTTGCCTGGCATCCATCCGTTAGTAGTCCAGCTCCTTTACAACCGCGGCATCACTGAGCCCTCACAGATAGAAGCTTTTCTCAGCATTGACCAGCGCCTGAAGACCGACCCTTTTCTGCTTCCCGATATGCACCGTGCGGTGCAGCGCGTCTACCAAGCCTTGCTTCGCGGGGAGAAGATAGCTGTCTATGGTGATTTCGATGCCGACGGCGTCACCGCCACGGCCGTACTGGTACTGGGGCTTTCGGCTCTGGGTGGCAGGGTGGTGCCGTTCATTCCGCACCGCTACCGCGATGGCTATGGTCTACAGTTGGCTCCTCTGGAGCGGTTGAGCAGGGAAGGGGTGAGTCTGGTGATCACCGCAGATACCGGCATAACCGCTTTCGAGGAGGTGGCGAGGTGCCATAAGCTGGGGATGGATGTCATCGTCACCGACCACCATGTGCCTCCGGACTATCTACCGCCGGCCTTTGCCGTGGTGGACCCCAAGCGGGACGATTCCCGCTTTACAGCTATTGACCTCGCTGGCGTGGGGGTCGCCTTTAAGCTACTTGAGGCACTTATGAGGGGGAGCGGTCGGGACAAATTGTTAAACGACCTGCTGGACCTGGTCGCCCTGGGGACGGTGGCTGATATGGTGCTGTTGCTTGGGGACAATCGTTACTGGGTGAGGCGGGGGCTCGACTTGCTCAATAACACCCAGCGCATCGGACTGCAGGAGATGATGCGCTGTGCCGGGTTGCAGCCGGGGAACCTCACCTCGGAGAACATCGCCTGGGTGCTGGCGCCACGCATCAACGCTGCCGGCAGGATGGATGATGCCTCTGCTAGCTACCGCCTGCTGGTCACCCGAAGCCAAGAGGAGGCCGTCAGACTGGCCCGTGACCTCGAGGAGAAGAACGCCCGGAGGCAGAAGATGACCGTTGAGCTGCTCTCGCGCGCCAGGGAGCAGCTACTTGTCCAGGGGACGGACATGCCGCTGCTGATGACTGGGGGCACAGACTACCCCGCTGGCGTTATGGGGCTGGTGGCTGGCAGGCTGACTGAGGAATTTTACCGCCCGGTGATATTGCTAAGGGTAGGTTCTGATGTCTGCCGCGGCAGCGGCAGGAGCATTCCGGAATTTAATCTTATAAAGGCGCTGGACAGGTGCCGCGACCTGCTGCTGAATGCCGGCGGACATGCTGGCGCTGCTGGCTTTACGGTGCAGCGCAGCCAGCTGGGTGCACTCCAGGCGAGGTTGCTGAAAATTGCCGAGGAAGAGCTCGCCGGCGTGGACCTCCGCCCCCACATCGACATAGATGCCGAGGTGTCGCTGGATGTATTCAGCGGTGATGTCTACCGGCAGATACAAAGGCTCGCTCCCTTCGGCAGCGGCAACCCGGAACCCACCTTCGTCAGCCGCGAGGTCGAGGTTATAGAACGCTCACTGGCAGGTGAGCAGGGCGATCACCTCAGGTTGAAGCTGAGGCAGAGGGGTGTGATCTGGGATACCATCGGCTTTGGACTGGGCAGCCTGGCATCACAAGTGGGCTCGAGGCTGGACATCGCTTACAACTTGATTGCGGACAATTGGAATGGGGTGGAGAGGCTGCGGCTCAAGCTCCTGGACTTTGACCCGGTGGACTGACTTCATCCCCTGCCTGGAAGGCCGCTTTCTGTCTCGCCAGCCACATCCTGATAGCCAGCCAGGGCACTGTCACCAGTAATGTGATGATGCCGATGAGCTGTGCCTGTTGCAGACCGAGGAAAAAGGGCTCTCCCTCCCGCGCCAGCCTTATGGTCAGGTCGCCGGCGGCATAAATGGCGAGGTAGAGCAAAAACAGGGTACCCTGGGGTGCCAGCCGTTTTCTCAGCGACAACAGCACAGCAAAACCCATCAGGTTCCATACCAGGTGGTAGAGCTGTGTGGGGTAAAGCGGCACATTTATTGGCGTCCCCAGCAGGGCGTGCTCGGGATTGGTGTAGACTATGGCACCTGCCCACCACGGTGGGTTTTCCAGCCCGTAGCAACAGCCGTTGATGGTGCAGCCGATCCTGCCTATCGCCTGTCCCAGTATCGCCCCGGGCGCCACTATGTCGGCTAGCCTCCAGAAGGAGAGCTTCTTTGTCCAGGCGTAGACTATCACCGCCACCAGCGCGCCGAGGACCGCGCCGTAGATGGTGAGACCGGCGAAGCTGAGGAGCTGCTGCGGGTGCGCTAGGTAGTAGTGCCACTCGTCGATGACATGGAGCAGGCGGGACATGATGATGCCGGCGAGCACTGCCCATATCGCCAGGTTGTAGATGTGGTCAGCGGCTACACCCAGCCGTTTCGCTTCTCTGAGCGAGATGGCGATGACTGCCGCCACAGCCAGCGCCACCATTACCCCGTACCAATGGACTTCGAAGGTGCCCAATTTCAGCACTACCGGGCTGAGGCTGATGGTCAGGGTGAACAACTGCCGGCCTCCGCAGGCGAAAAAATTGCTTCAACGAATACCCTGGCATCGAAGGGCGTCATATCGTCCAGTTGCTCTCCGGTGCCGATGTAGAGGATGGGGATTTTCAGCTCATCGCAGATTGCCAGCACTATACCACCCTTGCTGGTGCCATCGAGCTTGGTAAGAAAGATGCCGTCCACCTGCACTGCATCGGTGAAGTGTCTGGCCTGCGCCAGCCCGTTCTGACCGGTGGTGGCATCGAGCACCAGAAGCACAGTATGGTGTACCCCGGTCCTGGTGGCGACGCGCTTTATCTTTTTCAGCTCTTCCATCAGGTTGAACTTGGTGTGCAGTCGACCGGCGGTGTCCACGATCACTATCTGGGCATTTCGGCTGTGAGCGGCTTCGATGGCGTCGAACACCACGGCACCAGGGTCGCCGCCGGGCTGGTGGGCGACTACCTCTACCCCCACGCGCTTGCCCCATACTTTAAGCTGGTCAATGGCGGCGGCGCGGAAGGTATCAGCGGCGGCGAGGATGACCTTTTTCCCCTGGTTCTTCAGTTGGTAGGCCAGCTTGGCGATGCTGGTGGTCTTTCCCGAGCCATTCACGCCCACCACCAGTATCGTCTCCAGGGCGGTGGGTGGTGGGGGTTGCGGCGGTGCCACCGTGAGCATGGTCACCATCTCCTCCTTTAGGGCTTCCCGCACGACAACAGCGTTATCAAGCCCCTCCCTTTTTGCTCGCTCTCTAACACGCTGGAGCAGTTTCTGGGTGGTGGCAACGCCGACATCGGCCAGGACCAGCAGCTCTTCGAGCTCTTCCCAGGTCTCAGCACCGATGCTCGCCCTGTCGAACAGGCGGGCTATCCTGGAGAACCAGCTCTGGCGGCTGAGCTTTACACTCTGTTCGGTTTTCAGCGACTGACTGGACATGATGGGCAGGCGGTATTCAGCATATCACAAGAGAGAGCAAGGGGCAAAGCGGTGTACTCGTCCGGTAGGTTGGCGAATTCTGTACGTGGGCGGCGGTCCGGCTAGTGGCACTCGTGTTCTTCCGCTTTGAGGAAAAGCAACGGGTAAACGATATCGCTGAAACAGCAGGGCAGCCATACCGCTATGAAGAGGAACAAGAAGACAAAGTGCAGCAGCGGTAGCCACTCTGCCACCCCGAAGGCGGTGAAGTATGTCAGAGAGGCATAGGTGCTTAGCAGCACGTGCAGGGCATGGGGCACCCTGGTCACCGGTCTTAAACAGCCGATGGCAATCCCTAGAAATGCCACCGGATTGATGAGCCACCATTTTTCGATAAAACCGATGTGCAGCGATATCTGGATGCGGAAGGACTCGGCACCGAGGTAAGGGATTATCGAATCGCTGATGGTGGCGATGCCCACCGAGCCGGTGTAGCCGATGAGCACCGCTGCCCACAGTTTGCCCGGCTTGTACCTGCGGTACATGGCGGTGGTGACGATGGCACTAAACAGGATGTGGGCGGGGTGGAGTACATAGAAAGCGGTCTCGGAGACGGCAGCGGGGAGCTTCGTGAGCATGATGATGACCATTAGCACGATGCCGCTGACCGCCCCCAGTGCGGTGAACGGGGCGTGTCTGGCTAGCTCCAGCGCTATCCTCTTCGCCATGCCCGCTGGGGTTTGTTTCGTTTCAGTCTGGCTCACTTCTGACATCTGACACACACCCCCGAGAACTCTGAAAAGTGCTGTTCGGTGCAGAACCCCAATGCCTCAGCGATCTCGGTCTCCTCGGCGCACAGGGCCTCGCTGACATATTCATTGAGCTTGCCGCATTTGCGGCAGAGCATGAAGCGGTGGCAGCCATTGGCATCGCCCAGGCTGCAGATGACAAACCCGCCGGTAAGCAGCACCTTGTGCGCCAGGTTTAAGGAGCACAGCAGCTCAAGCACGCGGTAAATGGTCACGTGGTTGAGGTACTCCCCTTTCTGCTTTAGCAGTTCCTGTATCTCATACGGCGATAACGGACGCTCCGCATCAGCCAGCACCCGCAGCACCTGCCGGCGCGGCGCAGTTATCCGGTACCCCCTTTCTTTCAGCAGTGTGAGCGCTTCCCCACGCTCCATAACAGCCACATTATATAGTAGTTGTTTTCCAGATGCAATAATATTGCAATAATAATCTGGCACCTCGGCACAGCTTTATTTAACCCCGTTTGCCCCCGCTGGAAATGCTGGTAAGATGGTCTACATTGCTAACTATTATTTTGGTGAACTAAAATCACCTTTAAGGGCATGAGGTATATTCAGAGGTGTGTGGTGGAGACGTGGGACAAATAGCAACAAAAAGTAGCGCTGGTCTGCCCTTCGGCTTAGGGCGAAGTCGGGGCTAGCGCCTGCCAGCCAGGGCCACCCCGACCCTCTCCACCAGCTCAGCGGCGGTGAACGGCTTGGCAAGAGACAGGCACTCTGTCCTGGCAAGGAACCTATCGGTCTCGGGGCTGATGACATCGCCGGTGATGAATATCATCCTGCAGGCCAGCGACCGGTCTATCTGCCGGATGCGCCGGTAAAGCTGAACCCCGCTCATTCCGGGCATTTTGACGTCGACAAGCAGGAGGTGGTACTCCTGGCCCCGTATTTTTCCTAAGGCTTCCTCAGCCCTGGCAGCTGTGTCCACCTGACAGCCCTGGTTGCCCAGCGCGGTTGCCACAAATTCTCTGATCACAGGCTCGTCGTCCACCACCAGTATTCTGGCACCGGCCAGCTGTGTCTTCAGTTCGATGGGTAGCTGGACATGCTGTGGCGCTTGGGTGATCACAGGCAGCTCCACGGTGAAGGTGGCGCCCTTGCCCGGTCTGCTCTCAGCGTAGATCCTGCCGTTATGCTCGGTAACGATGCCATAGCACAGACTCAAGCCGAGGCCGGTGCCCCCTACCGCGGGCCTGGTGGTGAAGAAGGGGTCGAATATCCTGTCCATTATCTCAGGCTTTATTCCCGGACCATTGTCCCTGACCTTTATCTCGATGAAGCTACCCCTGTTTCTGGTGGTGATGGTCAGCTTGCCTTTGCGGTGCACCTCGTGAATCGCCTGCTCGGCATTTACGATCAGGTTGAGCAGCACCTGCTGTATCTGCCCGGGGTCGGCTACAGTATCGGGGAGATAGGGGTCGAGCCTGGTGGTGACCTCGATGTTGCTCGTCCGCAGGCTATATGCCCGCAGGGCAAGGGTGCTTTCGATAAGCTGGTTGATGTTCACCGGCCGGCGCTCCGGTCTAATCTGCCGAGAGAAGGCGAGCAATCTCCTCACGATGTTAGCCACCCGCTGGGCGCCATCGTTGATGATTTTTAGGTCGCGCTTGACGTTGTCTGGCAAGTCTGTGCGGCTGAGCAGAAGCTGAGCATAACCGATGACGCCGGTGAGCGGATTGTTTATCTCGTGGGCGACGCCGGCTGCCATCTCTCCTACCGAAGCCAGTCTGCTGGCCGCCTGGGCTCTGAGCTCTAGCTGGCGGCGCTGCCCCTCTGCCTTTTTGCGTTCGCTGACATCACGAGCAACCCCGCGAAAGCCCACTATCTCGCCCTTTTCGTTCCGTAGCGGCAGAATCGTCCTCTCGATGGCAATTCTTTTCCCGTCCTTGGCGATGGCTTTGCCCGGGAACCACTTCACCGGCTCCCCGGTGCGGAACACCCTGTTAAATATCTGGAAATTGGTATCCCATTCCTCCTCGGCCAGGAACTGCCGGTAGTTCATGCCGCAGAGTTCCTCTTTGGAATAGCCGAGCACGCGTACTATGGCGTCGCTGCAGAAGGTCATGTTGCCGTTGAGGTCGACCTCGAAATAGCCCTCATCTACCTCCTCGAGCACAGTGCGGTACCTCTCCTCGGACTTCCTCAGTGCCTCTTCCGCCTTCTTGCGTTCGGTGATGTCGGTGTCCAGCACCATGGCGGCGGGCTTGCCCTCCCAGGTGATCAGGGCAGCGTGCCTCTCCAGCCATCTTATGTTCCCCTGCTTGTCTATGATCCTGAACTCATATTCGGACGCCGCTGGTTCACCCCGAAGCCTTCGCTGGTGGTAGTCCATCACCCTGTCGCGGTCATCGGGGTGAATGAGGTTCCCCGGAGGTAGGGCATTTAGTTCGTCAACGGTATAGCCCGTTATCTCGGTGACTTTGGCATTGGCGAACTTAATTATGCCGTCCTGCACCACCGAGATGGCCTCGTTGGCGTTTTCCACCAGCGTCCGGTGCCTCTCCTCCGACAGCCTTAAAGCCTCCTCCGCCCGCTTGCGCTCGGTGATGTCGCGAGCGAATGCCACCATCCGCCCGTCGCCACCCGGCAGGTATCTGACGCTGATCTCAACATCGATAATCCTGCCGTCCTTACAGCGGTGGCGGGTTTCGAAGCGGTCGTATCCGGTCAGCTCTATCTTCTTGATGTGCCGGGCTGTCTCCTCCGGAGTCTCGATTGCCTCAATATCGGTGATTGCCATATTCAGCAGTTCTCCGCGTATATAGCCGGTCATCTGGCAGTAGGCGTCGTTCACCTCCAGAAAGCGCCCGTCCATATCGGTCAGCCAGAACCCGTCCATAGCGGTGCGGAGGATGGTCTCATATCTTTCCTCTGTCCTGATGTGCTCGGTGATGTCGATGATGCTCGCTCTGACGGCGGGGTTGCCGTCATAAACGATAGGGCTGACATGCATCTCCAGCCATATAACCGTCCCATCTTTGCGTATACCGCGGTACCGGTAATGCGGAGGCGGTGCTCCCCCTTTCAATCGCTCCTGGAAGCGCCCCCAGACCATTGCCCGGTCATCGGGGTGTACCAGCCTCTGTACCCCTTCTGGCGGCAGCGACAGCAGTTCCTCCACGCTGTAACCGCTGATCTTAACCATCGCCGGGTTGGCGTAGACGATGCGAAAGCCCTCGGCGACCACCAGTATGCCGACCGGGGTCTGTTCGGCGAGGGCGCGGTACCTTTCCTCGCTCTGCCTTAGCGAGGTTTGCATTTGGTGCTCCCGTTCCAGGTTGTTGAGCCAGTGCTGCACCTCCACCTCAGCCAGCTTTCCGCTGAGGAATTCATCGGGGGGCACGTAGTAGAAGTTATGGTATACGCGGTTGCCTTTGATGAGCAGCGGATGGGTCATCACCACGCCCTTGATTATCTCGGGGTCGAATTTCCAGCGGTCGTATTGACAGATGGCGATGACGGGGTATTTGGGAAAGAAGTCCTTGTTGAGCTTTGCCTCATACTCCAGGAGCTTCTCCGAGCCGGGGAGTTTGCGCAGCACCCAGGTCATCTCTCCGGTGACTCGAATCGCGGGGTAGCCCTGGGAAACGGCATTTTCTGTCTGCTCGGTGAGGAAGGCGATCATCCTATCGGGGTCGAAGTAACCCCCTCTGGTATAAGCGTTGCTCTGGTGCAGGATGGAGAGTTGTCCGGCGTTTTCTGCCGCCACCACATCTATACCTTCATCCCTGAGGTGGCTGCGGACTTCATCGGCGGTGCTGGTATCGACGACATAGATGCACTTTTCGCCGCGCCTCAGTCCGATGGCGATGAAGGGCACAGCGGCAGCTATTCGTTCCTGTGGCGATTCGTAGATAAGGCAGAGGTGGTCGTGCGGCTTTAGCCCCTCAAGCACCTGTCGCAGAGAGGTCTCTCTCGGCTCAATGCCACGACCCACATCTCCCATTCCACCCCCTTGTCGAGGGGCACACTAAACTATTTTGCTACAGCGCCCCCTCTTTTTCAATATTGGCACAGTAGATAAACGATGTCAAGATTGTGTACTCGTCGAGTAGGCCAGTGACACTTTAGTCTTCAGTGCTGAGGCCAGAACAACAGGCTTCCCCTCCGCTTGTTTTACCCTCTCCCTTTGAGGGAGAGGGTTAAGGTGAGGGTGCTAGACATCGGTGTCACCGATCTGTTTGGACTAGCCAGATTCGGAGATTTGGTCGGGCCTGTCTTTGGTCAGATCAGGGGAGTGCCAGCGTCCGGAGCAGGATAAGGGCGGCTTTTTTGTCCAGGGGTTCGTTGTTGTTGCCGCATTTAGGCGACTGCACGCAGCTGGGGCAGCCCTCGTCACAGGGGCAGTCCCGGACAGCCTCCAGCGTCGCCTTCCAGAGCTGCTCGACGACTTCGAAGCCTTTTTCGGAGATGCCGATGCCACCGGGGTAGGCATCGTAGATGAATATCTGGGGCTTACCGGTATCGGCATGAAGCGGTGTGGAGACGCCGCCGATGTCGTTGCGGTCGCACAGGGCAAACAGCGGCAATATGGCTATGGCGGCGTGCTCGGCGGCATGTAGCCCACCGGCGAGGTCGAGCCCCTCCTCGGCTATTTGCTCTACGGCTTTCTGAGGCAGATCGAACCACAGCGCCTGGGTGAAGAAGTGGATGGGGGGCAAGTCCAGCGGCTCCTCGCCGATGACCTCCTCGGTGAACTGCATCTTTTTCTTGTAGCCGACCACATTGTTGGTGACCTCCACCTCGCCGAAGCACACCTGTACCCCGGCGCAGGTCTTGTGCTTGGTCCGGTCTACTATCCTGATGTCGATTATCTCCTTGGTCTGCGTGTAGTAATTGACGTCGGCGGGCACGGCGATGGCTATTTTTCTGGCTATGTCGAGCTCCTGTATCAGGTAGGTCTCACCCTGGTGGAGGTAGATGGCGCCGGGGTGTATCTGGAAGAAGGCGACGCTGGCTTCCACCGTCTCCAGCAATGCACCGCCCTTCGAGGCGTCGAGAATGGCGTAGACCTCGCCGGAGCTCGATCTGATATTGATCCCGGCGGCGGGCTGGGCAAGCCGGGGTGACAGGTACCATCTGGAGTCCACCCTTCTCAGCTTGCCCGCCGCCTCCAGTTCGGCGATGCCGCCTTTGAGAGCGTCGCCGAAGAACTGACTGTCAGCCTCGGTCAGCGGTGTCTCCCAGGCGGCGCAGAGGAGGTGTGGGTTGAGTATATTGGGGTTCTCCCAGTTTATCAGCGCATGCTCGAAGTTGCTGCCGAAGAAATGGTCGGGGTGGTTCATCAGGTACTGGTCTAAGGGGTCGTCCTGAGCGATGAGGAAGCTGAGGGAGCTGGCGCCCCTGCGCCCGCTGCGTCCCGCCTGCTGCCAGGTGCTGGAGATGCTGCCGGGGTAGCCGACAAGGACGGTAGCCTCGAGGTCGCCGATGTCGATGCCCAGTTCCAGGGCATTGGTGGCCACGGCACCCAGAAGTTCGCCTTGGAATAGCGCCTTTTCGATCTGGCGGCGTAGCTCAGGCAGGTAGCCAGCACGGTAGGGACTGATACGCGCGGCAAGCCCCGGATCAAGCTGGTTTCGAGTGTAAAGGTAGATGAGCTCGGTCAGCTTCCGTGTGCGGGTGAACACCAGGCTGCGGATGTGGTTGCGGACCAGTTCGGTGAACAGGAAGGTGGCCTCGGTATTGGGGCTGCGGCGCCCCACCTTCTTTTCGGCGAGCGGCGGGTTCCAGAAGGCAAACAACTTACCGCCGGAGGGCGAGCCGTCTTCGGCCACGACCTCGAAGGGCAGGCCTACCAGCCTTTCGGCGTGCCCGCCGGGGTTGGCGATGGTGGCGGAGCAGCAGATGAACTGGGGGCTAGAGCCATAAAGTGAGCAGATGCGGCGTAACCGCCTCAAGATATTAGCCACGTGTGAGCCAAACACCCCACGATAGATGTGTGCTTCGTCAACCACCACGTACTTCAGGTTGCGGAACAGCCGTGACCAAGAGCCATGGTTGGGCAGGATGCCGATGTGCAGCATATCGGGGTTGGTGAGCACGATCTTAGCCCGTTTCTTTATCTCCCTGCGTTCTGGAGGGGGTGTGTCGCCATCGAAGGTGGCGCAGTCGGTATAGCCGAGTATTTCAGGCGTGGCGAGTTCACGGAGGCTGCGGAGCTGGTCCTGTGCCAGCGCCTTGGTGGGGAAAAGGTAGAGGGCGCGACTGAAGGGGTTCTCGCAGATTGTCTGGAGCACCGCCAGGTTATAGCATAGTGTCTTGCCGCTGGCGCTGGCGGTGGCGACCATCACATTTTTGCTATTGCGGGCAGCGTTGACCGCCTGCGCCTGGTGGCTGTAAAGAGAGGTTATGTCCAGGGCTTTCAGTCTGGCTTCGAGCCTGGGATGGAGTGGTCTCTCCAGCTCCCCTTCTCTGGGCTCGCGGGGTGGGAGGTACTGGACATGGACGAGCTGCTGTTTATATTCGGGGTGCGCGGTCAGGTGGTGGATGAAGGCGTCGGTGTACATAACAGACTGCCGCGCTGCCGCTAAGGAGCGGGCAGGATCTCGACCGCCCGTTCCACTATTTCCGCCTCGGGGTAGTTCTGGGAGATGAAGTTCACCACGCGAGAAAAGACTTCATCGACATGCTGGTCATGGTTGCTGACGCAGGCTATGCCGATGGTCGCCATCTGCCACAGGTCGAGGTCGGCGACCTCGGCTATGGAGATGTTGTACTGGTTGCGCAACCGGGAGATTATGGACTTAACTATCCGCCTCTTGTCTTTAAGAGACTGGCTTCCGTGAAGATGGAGCCTTATCTGGCAGATACCCGCATTCATTCTTTTCAAGTCAGCGCCCTCAACGGGGGAGTGGTCGAGGGCGCTGTTTTATCTAACTGCTACTTGCGTTTCTTTTCGGCATAGCAGGTGCTGCAGTAGACCGGGCGGTCATCCTTGGGCTCGAATGGTACCTCGCACTCAGCGCCGCAGCTGGCGCATACCGCGTGGTACATCGTCCTTGATTGACCGTAGCCACGGTAACGACTTTGCCGTCTAGCTGCCCGACATTCGGGGCAACGACCGGGTTCGTTCTGTAGCCCTCGCGACCGATAGAACTCTTGCTCACCCACGGTGAAAACAAAGGTCTTCCCGCAGTCGGAGCAGGTAAGGGTCTTGTCCGCTAGAGCCAATTCCGTGCCTCCTTGTTGTGTTACTGTGACCTGTTCTGTTGCAGTCTCTGCGGCACAAGACCTCTCTTACCGCCTCGCCAGGGATTACTCCCCGGCTCCCGGTCTCCCCCCAAGAGGGTGCCGAACCAGGGAACGGCACCAGCCAGGCTTTGTACACATCTTTTAGTGTAGTCCAATATTCACCCCGCGTCAAGCCAGCCCTCACCCTAACCCTCTCCCATTATGGGAGAGGGTACTAGGATAAAAGCCCTGTTGCCGACATTTGAATTAACCCTCTCCCATACTGGGAGAGGG